>UEXO01000091.1_pt1 | contig 35880 bp, 36 predicted proteins | sample 4301131 | NCBI WGS metagenome assembly UEXO01 (sample SAMEA4773185, study PRJEB27434) | metagenome | biome: 2259; feature: agricultural soil; material: soil | place: USA | collected 2014-09 | depth 0.25 m | reverse complement strand
CTGTCGCGCGGGTAACTTTCTTCGAACGCCCGAAGAAAGTCACCAAAGAAGTGCGCCCCGCGGCATGCCGCCGACTCGCGAGAAGCAAAGGCGCGAGTCGGTTCCCTGCGCTTCTCGCGCTCTCCGGGGCACCGCGCCGACAGGCCATCCATGGCCTGGCAGCGCTCGACCGGCATCCCTGCCGGTCGTCCCACTGCGATCGCTGCGATGCTCGGCGTCATGCAGGGGGGATGAACGTCCGCAGCACATCAAAAGCAACTGCAACGACAACAGCCGCCGCGCTGCGCGCTGCGCGCTGCGCGCTGTGCTTTTGATTCTGTCGTTAGCCGTTGCTGTGGCTTTTGACAGTCCTCCCCTTACGCAGCGCCGAGCATCGCAGGACATGGCGGACAAGGCCCCGAACGGGGGCGAGGCAGGAGCCGAAGCCTTTTTGCCGCGCCACGGATGGCGCGTCAAAAAGCCCCGACATGGCCGAGAAGCGCAGGGCATCGACGGGCCAGCTTCATCGGCCCGGCGACGCGAAGTGTGGGGCGCACTTCTTTGGTGACTTTCTTCATGCGTTTGAAGAAAGTTACCCGCGCGAGAGCGCGGAATAGTGCGCTGAAGTCAGCAAAACAAAACAGCAAGCCGATCAAGTCCGAAAACACATCAATCGAACCGGCATCAAATCCGTCGGGATGCGCGATGAAGCTGCTTTCCTGACCTACTCGAGCGAAGCGGCTAGGGACTAAAGCAGCGGATCACGGCCCGCCTATGCAGGCTATTTTTCCGCTTGTTTCGAATGAACTGCGTCCCAAGCTATGTCGTACGGAAACCCTTGACGTACGAGGTTATCAATACGCGTCTCCTCTGGGATCAGCATATCTATTGAAGAGAGTATGGCCTTCTGGATTAGCTTTGCCTCGGCAATAGAATCCTGAAGTTCAGATACTTCTTGCCGAACTGCCTCTAGATTTTCTGCAACTCGCTTGATTCGATTAAGCGCTTCAAACAAGAAATACATAATCGTGCTACTGGCCAAAATCAAGATAATTTCTACGGACATTGTTATCTCTTTAAGTCTTGACAAGACAAGCTATTCATCGGTGCAAGCGCGGATTGCCACCTGTACAGCCTAGCAGCGAGAAAATTAACGTAGTCTTTTTTGCAGAGCTTATTTGAACGCTAAGACTATTATTTCTTTGAGAATGGATGTGATAGCTATTGCTGCAGCAATCCATGCGATCAGATTAGCGCGCTTGGCAATACGAAATGTTTCTTCTTCTCGCGCGTCTCGCTTAGCGGATGAAGCGGCAGCATCTGCTGCCGCTACCTCAGCCAGCCATTTACGTGCTTCAATTTCTCTATCCTGCATTGGCGCTCCAGTCGCCCTATTAGCGTCTTGCTGGGCTTGTACCGCAATTACACCTGCGCGCTCAAATGACTTTCGAAGCTCTACCGGGGTCTTCCATAGCTATACGCCCTAAATATATTTAGATCTCGCATGTACACAGTAAACTGCGACATTGTCGCCTCTTTCGCATGATAAATACGCTCAGTATCTTCACTCGGCCAAACAAGTCCTACCCCCCCTGCACATTCGCCAACCAAGCCACCCCCTCGAACCACTTGCTGTACAGCGCGTCATAACTGCCATCGTTGCGGATCTGGTCCTGGAAATTGTCTAGCCAGTTCAGGAAATCCGGATCGCCCTTGCGCACCGCCCAGCCCAGCGGCTCCTTGGTGAACGGCTCCTTCAGGTGCACCAGCGAATCCTTGTACTGGGCGCCGTAGACGACGTTGAACGGCAGATCGTAGACGAAGGCATCGGCGCGGCCGTTGCGGACTTCCATCGCGGCGTCGGCTTCGGTTTCGAAGGTCTTCAGCCTGGCCTTGCCCAGATAGCGCTTGACGGCGATCTCGCCGGTGGTGCCCAGCTTGGTGGCGATCACGTATTTCGGATCGTTGAGATCCTTGACCGTCTTCACCGCCTCCGCGTGCTTCTTCGCGAGCAACACGGTCTGGCCGATGACGATGTAGGGCCGCGCGAAATTCACCTGCAGGTTGCGCTCCGGAGTGATGGTCATGCCACCCATCAGGATGTCGAACTTGTCGGTGAGCAGCGCCGGGATGATGCCGTCCCACTGGGTGTTGACGAAGCTCACCTTGACGCCCATGTAGCGCGCCATCAGCTTGGCCAGATCGACGTCGAAGCCGATGATCTCGCCGCGCTTGTCGCGCATCTCGAACGGCAGGTAGCCGGCTTCCAGGCCGACTCGCAGTTCGCCGCGCTTCAACACCTGGTTGAGCGTGGACTTCTCCCACAGCGCCTGGTCGGCGGCGCGCACCGGGCCGCCAAACAGGCCGAACAGCAGGGCGAACAGGGGGGCAAGCAGCAGGGCGTGGCGCATCGGCGGGATCGGTCGGAATGGGCTCGTTTCGAGCTTAGCATCGGCCGATCCAGGTCCAATCCGGACGCAATCCGCACTCGGGAGAACGGTCGCGGTGTACGGCTGGCGCCACAGTCTTTATCCTTGTCACTGATTTTCCGGGCTTTCCGCGGCGAACTCCACGTCCGGGCAGTCCGTTTCGACGCAAACCCGCAGTACCCGGACGGTGCTCGAGTAGCACGCCCGACCAATCCGGCCAGCCAGTGGCGGCCGCGAACTTACAAGGAAGCAGGATGGACCCGACCAGCGCCGTCGCCACCTCGACGGAATCCGCGAGCCCCGCAGACTCGTACAACCCCTGGCGCTTCTGCGTGGCGCCGATGATGGACTGGACGGACAGGCATTGCCGGTTCTTCCATCGCCAGCTGACCCGGCACACGCGGATGTACACCGAGATGGTGACCACCGGCGCACTACGCCACGGCGATGTGCCCCGCCATCTGCGCTTCGACAAGGCCGAGCATCCGGTGGCGCTGCAGATCGGCGGCAGCGACGTGCCGCTGCTGGCCAATGCCGCCGAACTCGGCGCGCAGTACGGCTATGACGAGCTGAACCTGAACTGCGGTTGCCCCTCGGATCGCGTGCAGGACGGCGGTTTCGGCGCCTGCCTGATGATGGGCCCGAAGCAGGTCGCCGCCGGCGTGCTGGCGATGAAGAAGGCCAGCGGCCTGCCGGTGACCGTGAAGTGCCGCATCGGAGTCGACTACAGCGAGGACTACACCTTCCTGCGCGACTTCATCGAGCCGATCGCCGAGATCGGCTGCACCACCTTCATCGTCCATGCCCGCAAGGCCTGGCTGAGCGGCCTGAGCCCGAAGGAAAACCGTGAGATTCCGCCGCTGCGCTACGACACCGTCTACCGCCTGAAGCAGGAATTCCCGCAGCTGACCATCGTCATCAACGGTGGCATCCACACGATGGAGGAATGCCTGGCCCACCTGAAGCAGGTCGACGGCGTGATGCTGGGACGGGAGGTCTACGAGAACCCCTACCGGCTCGCTGAAGTGGACTCGCGATTGTTCGGCGACCCCCGGCCGGCGCCGAGCCGGGTCGAAGTCGTCGATGCGATGTACGACTACATCCACGACGAACTGGCCGCCGGCAACAGTCTGCATCACATCACCCGGCACATGCTCGGTCTCTATCGCAACCAGCCGGGCGGCAAGCAGTTCCGCCGCGTGCTCAGCGAGCACGACGCCAGCCGCGAACCGGACTGGGACACGATCGAGGCCGCGCTGGCCGAAGTCGAACGTGCCGCCGCGTCGGTCAGCAACCGCGCGGCCGCGTGAGTAGGGGCTGTTGACGCCTACCTTGCTCGCTGCGCTGCAGGTCGAAATCGCGCCGGGCGAGGCACGAACCGTAGGCCATAGCCACTTATGGTCAAGGTTCGTAACGAAATTCCGGCGCGATTCTGGCCGCGGCCCTTCGGGGCGGGGTCGTTTGGGCCCATTGCCGCCTCGACTCGTCACGCCAATAGTCCGACTATTGCCACTCCTCGCTCTTTGCACTGGGCCCAAACGACCTCCGCCGCAGCGAGCAAAGTAGATGTCAACAGCCCCCACCCTCCTGCTGTCGGACCTGCATCTGCCGAATACGCCGTCGCCGCTGCGCGAGCGCTTTCTGGCTTTTCTCGCAGGACCGGCGCGCAAGGCGGAAGCGGTCTACATCCTCGGCGACCTGTTCGAAGTCTGGATCGGCGACGCCGAAGGTCTGGCCGACTACCGCGACGAGGCCGAGGCACTGCGGGCACTGCGCGACAGTGGTGTGGCCGTCTACTACCAGCACGGCAATCGCGACTTCATGCTCGGCGCCGCGTTCGCGAAAGCCGCCGGGCTCGAACTGCTGGCCGACCCGCTGGTCGTCACCCTGGCCGGCGAACCGACCCTGATCAGCCACGGCGACATCTGGTGCACCGATGATCTGCCCTACCAGCGCTGGCGGCGTTTCTCGCGCAACCCGGTGGCGCAGTTCATCTACCGGCGGCTGCCGCGCACCTGGCGCCAGAAGGTCGCCGGCACGGCACGCGGCGACGGCAGCCGCAACAAGCCGTCGGCGATCCTCGACGTCAACTCCGACGCAATCCTGGAGGCCTTCGCCGAGCATCGCGTCGAACGCATCATCCACGGCCACACCCACCGGCCGACCCGCCACGCGTTGCTGGTCGGCTCGCACAGCGTCGAGCGCCTGGTGCTGGCCGATTGGCGGCCTGACCACTGCGAATACCTGCAGGTCGATGACGACGGCCTGAGCCGCCAGCTGGTACCGGGTTGATCCTGCCCGCCCGCCAATGATCGACCCGCTCTTCCTCGACCACCTGCGCGACAGCTTCGCGACGGTCATTCCGCACACGATGGAAATCGGCATGCTGGCCGTATCGGTGTCGCCGGAAGGCGCCGTCGCCCGCCTGCCGTTCCGGCCCTACTTCGTCGGCGATCCCGAGCGCGGCCTGATCCACACCGCGGTCATCACTACCTTGATCGACTCCACCTGCGGCCTGGCACTGTTCGCCAGGCTCGGTACTGCGGAATCGATCGCCACGCTGGACCTGAGAGTCGACTATCTGCGCGCCTCGCGCCCGCCGGGAGAACTCTGGTGCCGTGCCGAGTGCTATCGCCTGACCGATCAGATCGCCTTCCTGCGCGCCAGCGTCTGGCAGCACGATGAGGCCGAGCCGGTGGCCACGGCGATGGCTGCCTTCATGCGCACCGGTGTCGACCACGCGGTGATCCTGTGAGCGCCCCCCTCGCCCTGTCGATTTCCGAGGCCCGCAATCACGCGCGCAGCACCGGCGACTTCGCGCCGCTGATCGCGGCGATTCCGTACTCGGCCTGGATCGGCGTGCGGGTGGTGGCGGTCGGCGAGCAGCTGCAGTTCCTGCTGCCGTTCCAGCATTCGCTGACTGGCAACCCGAAGCTGCCGGCGCTGCACGGCGGTGTGGTCGCCGGCTTCCTGGAATCGGCCGGCGTGCTGCAACTGCTGATGGTCGCCGACGAGACGAGGGTGCCGAAAAGCATCGATTTCTCGATCGATTACCTGCGCTCGGCGCAGTGCGTCGACACTCTTGCGGTGTGCACCGTGACCCGCCTCGGCCGCCGCGTCGCCCAGGTGCAGATCCGCTGCTGGCAGGACGACATCACCCGTACCGTCGCCGTTGCCCGCGCCCATTTCCTGCTGTCGAGCAGCGAACCGGCCAGGGCTCCGGCGGCGCCATGAACGGCGGAACAGACGATTACTCCGGCTGGCTGTCGATGCGCGAACTCGACGAGGCCACGGGCCTGCAGAAGGGCGCGGCGTTCCGCGCCTTCAAGGCGCTACTCGCGACGCTCGAGGAAGGCCGCGACTTCGTCGTCCTCGACCAGCGCAGCGCCGAAGGCCTTGCCGCAAGCCTGAGGGTACGGGGTCGGCTGTATCGCAGCTCGGTGGCCCCGGTGCTGCTGTCGGCCCCGGCAGCCGCCCGGGTTCGCCAGGCGATGCTGGCCGGTCCCGGTTCCGAAGCGGGGTAATGATGTTTACAGTTGTTTACTTTCCGGGCCGGCCGCGAGTAGGATGCGGCTCCCTTTCCGGAGCATCCCCATGAGCGCCATCGACTTCCTGAAGAAACTTCCCGCTGCCTTTGACGCCAGCGGAGCCGCCGGTACCGAAGCCGTTGTCCAGTTCAACATTTCCAAGCCGGCCCACATCGTCATCAAGGGCGGCAGCTGCTCGCTGGTCGAGGGTTCGGCCGCCAACGCCGATGTGTCGCTGACCATGGACGACGACGATCTGGTCTCGCTGCTGAAGGGCGACCTGAACGGCATGACCGCGTTCATGACCGGCAAGCTGCAGCTCGACGGCGACATGATGCTGGCACAGCGCATGACCAGCTTCTTCGACGCTTCGAAACTTGGCTGAGTCACGCAAACCGCAGGCGTCGACCCCGGACCGCGAGGCCCGGGGTTCTTTTTTTGAGCGTGCGTTTGCGCTGGAAACGGAGACTCAGGGCGGTGTCGAGCGCCTGAGCCTGCGCGCCCTGCACCGCCCGCAATACGGCGCCATCCACGCCGACTGGCTGACCGCCGACGTCACCCGCCGGATCGGCGCCGGCCGCAAGCAGCCGCTCGGCAAAGCGATCGGCCTGCACAAGCCGCGGGCACCGGAAGACGGCCTGCTGCATGTGCTCGACGCCACCGCCGGCCTCGGCCGCGATGGTTATCTGATGGCCGCGCTCGGCGCCCGCGTGACCCTGGTCGAGCGCAATCCGACGGTCTGTGCACTGCTTCGCGACGCCCACGCCCGGGTGCTCGCCGAGCCGAAGACCCGGGCGATCGGCGAACGCATCGCGATCGTCGAAGCCGATGCCGCGGCGTTCATGGCGCTGCCGGAAAACACGGCCGCCTTCGATGTCGTCCACCTCGATCCGATGTATCCGGACGACGGCAAGGCGGCCCTGCCCTCGAAGGAGATGCAGATCCTGCGCGACCTGACCGGCGGCGACGCCGATGCCGATGCCCTGCTGGCGCCGGCGCGGCAGGCGGCGAAGCACCGGGTGGTGGTCAAGCGGCCTTCGAAGGCGCCGTCACTGGCGGCTGCCGAACCGAGCCTGCGTTTCGAAGGCACCCAGCTGCGCTTCGATGTCTATCTGCACGTCTGAGCCGCCCTCAGGGCTGCAGCGCGGCGGCGAACTCGGCCGGATCGAAAGTCAACGGCAGGCGGCACAGCAAATGGCCGTCGGCGTCGAGCACCAGCAGGGTCGGAAAGCTGCTGACACCGTATTTCGCCATGAACGCTGGCGCCTCAGCGGACTCGTAATCGATACCGGCGAGCAAGTAATCGTTGCCGATCGCGGCCTGTACTGCCGGGGCGCTGAACACCTCGGCATGCAGGCGGCGGCAGCTCGGGCACCAGATCGCCGAGAAGTCGGCCAGCACCGGCTTGCCGCTCTGCCGCGCCTGAACCAGGGCTGCGGCCAGCGGCCGGAATTCCAGTCCGGAGGCCGCCATCGCCGCGATGCCGCGCCGGGTCTGCACCTCGACATTGATGAAATACAACACCAGTGGCAACAGCGCATAAGCGCCGTAACGCAGCCATTTCTGCTTCATCTTCCGCTTCCCCGCTCGATGTCCATCGACAGCCTGCGAGCGGCTACATGCTTCCGGTAACCTGCCGCCCATGAAACGCCTGATCCTGATCCGCCACGCCAAGTCGAGCTGGGAATACCCGATGCTCGCCGACTTCGACAGGCCCCTGAATCCGCGCGGCCGCCGCGATGCGCCGATCATGGCGCAGCGCCTGCAGGGGCTGCTGACGCCGCCGTTCCGGCTGATTGCCAGCCCGGCGGTCCGTGCGCTGACCACCGCCCAGCTGTTCGCGGAAACCTTCGAAATACCGGACGCGCAGATCCGCATCGACAAGCGCATCTACGAAGCGACGCCCGGCACCCTGCTGCATCTGGTCAACACGCTCGACGAGGCCGACGAGCAGGTGCTGATGTTCGGCCACAATCCGGGCTTCACCGACCTGATCCAGCTGCTGGTCGACGACCGCCTGCCGTTCATCGAGCTGCCGACCTGCGGTATCGCCGTGCTGGCCTTCGATGTCGCGCAGTGGAGCGATATCGTCCCCGGCGACGCCCAGCTGCAGGCCTTCCGTTGTCCGAAGGAAGGCCTGCAGTAGATCAGGCGCCGAGGAACTCGCAGAGATAGGCCGCTGGGCCGCCGACCGGGCGGACATCGAAGCCCGAGTTGGCACCGACTTCGAAATAGGTGCCGGCTGGGAAGTTGGCCCAGTCCGAATCACCGTCCGCACCCGGCAGCTTGGCCTGCAGCAGGCCGCTGACCACAGTCATCCGCTCCGCAGCCGCGGTGCCGAAATGGTGCTCGCCTGACGCGATGACGCCGACCGTGGCGCGCATTCCATTGCGCTCGTAGCCGACGCTCTGCACGGCGCCTTCGAAATAGCTGTTGTGCTTCAGCATGCTGCAATCCCCTGCTTGTGTCATGAATGGATGCTTCGGAGCCGGCAGCCGTCGGCCGGCCGGTGGGCGCGCATCCTGACCGCTGTCGTCGTCCGCGCGCAAGCCGGGGCGGCCAGCCAGTCGGCGTGCTGCAACGCGGCAAACGGGCGCGATTCTGGCGATAATCTGGGCGCTGCGTTCGCTGCCTCCCCTGCCGACCCTTATCGTTCGAGGTCCCCATGATCCGTCGTGTCGTGTTCAACCAGAAAGGCGGCGTCGGCAAGACGACCATCGTCTGCAATCTCGCCGCCATCGCCGCCGCGCGCGGCCTGCGCACGCTGGTGATCGATCTCGACACCCAAGGCAATTCGACGCAATACCTGCTCGGCCCGCTGGCGCATAACGCCGACCGCTCGATCGCCGATTTCTTCGACGCCAGCCTCGGCTTCTCGATCCAGTCGCCGCCGTTGGTGACCTATGCGACCAACTCGCAGTTCGAGAATCTCGATGTCATTGCCTCCAGCACCCGCCTCGACGATCTGCAGGTCAAGCTCGAAGCGAAGCAGAAGGTGCAGAAGCTCAATCAGGCGCTCGACAAGCTGAAAGGCTACGACGCAGTGTTCATCGACACGCCGCCGGCGCTGAACTTCTACAGCCGCTCGGCGCTGATCGCCGCCGACCGGGTGCTGATCCCGTTCGACTGCGACGAGTTCTCGCGCCAGGCGCTGTACACGCTGATCGACAACATCCAGGAACTGCGTGCCGACCACAACGAGAACCTGAAGATCGAGGGTATCGTCGTCAACCAGTTCCAGTCCCGTGCGAAGATGCCACAACGCGTGGTCGCCGAACTGAAGGCCGAAGGCCAGCCGCTGCTCGATGCAACGCTGTCGTCGTCGGTCCGGGTCAAGGAATCGCACGAACTGCACCGGCCGATGATCCACCTCGACCCGACGCACCGGGTAACCCAGGAATACGAGGCGCTGTTCGATCTGCTCGACAGCTGAAAGCCTGCAGAAACGGGGTCAGATACGGATTTCCCGCGTCGTTCGAAGCCGATGATTCGAATAATTCGTATCTGACCCCGTTTTTTGCCGTTTTTTTGATTGGCTATTCAGGCTTGCGCGGCTTGTAGCCGGTCCAGCCTTCGGGCTTGGCCTTGCGATCGACCTTCTTGATCGCATCACGCCGCGGCACGTCGCCGATCTTCCGCTCCACCGCACCCGGCCGGGAACGGCGCTCGCGTGGCGCCTTGGCGGCCTTCGGCGCGTCGAAGCCGACCGCCGCCCGCAATGCCGCCAACTCGTCGCGTTCGAGATCGCGATAGCCGCTGGACTTGACGCCGCGCCCGAGGCTGATCGGGCCATAGCGGACGCGGATCAGGCGGCTGACTTTCAAGTCCTGCGATTCGAACAGCCGGCGCACCTCGCGGTTGCGGCCTTCCTTCAAGGTCACCTTCCACCAGGTGTTGGCGGAACCGGTCCGGCCTTCGTCGTCGCTATCGTCGTCGATCTCGGGCGCCACCCGCTCGCCGGCCTCGATCTTGTCGAAGTGCGCCGGGCCGTCTTCCAGCTCGACACCCTTGCGCAGCTTGTCGAGGGTTTCCTTGGTGATGGTGCCGAGCACACGCACCGCGTACTCGCGCTCCAGCTCGAAACTCGGATGGGTCAGGCGGCGGGCCAGCTCGCCATCGTTGGTCATCAACAGCAGGCCGGAAGTGTTGAGATCGAGGCGGCCGACGGCGATCCAGCGGCCGGTATCGAGCTTTGGCAGCTTCTTGAACACCGTCTTGCGGCCTTCCGGATCGTCGCGGGTGACCAGCTCGCCGACACGCTTCTTGTACAGCAGCACCCGGGTCGCTTCCTTGGCGTAGGAATGGCGGACCATGCGGCCGTCGACGGTAATGCGATCACCGGCAACGACCTTGTGGCCAGCGGTCGCCGGCTCGCCATTCACCTTGATACGGCCTTCGGCGACCATGGTCTCGATCGAACGCCTGGAGGCGATGCCGGCATCGGCCAGCACCTTCTGAATCCGTTCGCCGCTCAATGGAGCACCACGTCGGCTGGCGCTTCGTCAGCATCGGGACCGGTATCCGATTCCTCATCGCTGTCAGTCTCCTCGTCGCCGGCACGCGGCAGCGCCGCCGCCGTGGCGCCGGCACCGAGCTTGGCCAGCGCGGCTTCCAGCTGTTCGAGATCCTTCACGTCCGGCAGATCCGGCAGCTGGTCGAGGGTCTTCAGGTTGAAGTCGTCGAGGAACTGCGAGGTGGTGCCGAACAGCGCCGGGCGGCCCGGCACGTCCTTGTGGCCCAGTTCGCGGATCCAGCCGCGCTCCGACAGCGTGCGCAGGATATTCGACGACACGGCGACGCCGCGCACGTCCTCGATCTCGCCGCGGGTGATCGGCTGGCGATAGACGATCAGCGCCAGGGTTTCGAGCAGGGCGCGCGAATACTTCGGCGGCTTTTCCTGCCAGAGGCGCCCCACCCATTCGGCGTACTCCGGGCGCACCTGGACTCTCCAGCCGCCGGCCACTTCCTTCAGCTCGCTGGCGGTGCCCGAGAAGCGCGCATCGACCTGGGCCAGCGCTTCGCGCAGTTCGCGCTTGCCGAGGTTGAACTCGACGCCGACGAAGCGGACCAGCTGGTCCATCGACAGCGGGCCGTCGGCGGCCAGCAGCAGCGCTTCGATGATCAGGCTCACGGCGCCGAGATCGACGGCCGGTGCAGCGTCCTGCGGCACTTCGGCCATGGGGTTTTCCTGCAGGTCTTCGTCCACTCGTCTGCCCTTCGGATACATCGGTGATCGCGCCGCGTCACGGCACGCTTGCCGCCTCACGGCGGGGTTGCTCAACTTGAGTCCGCCTAGTATCCCAGCAAAGCCTGCCGGTTGGCGTCGCGCCACCATTCGAAGAACGGCACCAGCAGCACCAGCAGCACGATCGCCGCGCCCCAGAGCTTGCCGGTGGCGAGGAACCAGGCGGCGGCGGTCCAGCCGAGCTGAATGGCCAGCACGCTGAGGATGTCGAGCGGATCGCGGAACTTGCGGCCGGCCGCGACCTGCACGAACGAGCGCCGCGGCGACGGATACGGGCGCACCACTTCGACCGCGCAGGCGCAGAAGCCGGCGCCGAAGCTGCACAACAGGCAGACCAGGCCCATCCACGGATCCTGGAACATCGTCCACAGCGAGGCCAGCAGCAGCAGGATCAGCACCGGCGCCAGCGCGGCGATGCACTTGCAGGCGATCAGCAGACTTCGGGAGCGTGGCGCGGCACCGAGCAGGGCCGGCGCTTCCTCGGCGCTGATCATCAGGTTGGAGATGTACTGGCTGAGCTGGCCGGCGAAGAAGGTCGTCGCGGCGACCGCCGCCGCCAGCTTCAGATCGCCGCGGAACAGATTGGTATAGAAGAACGCGACGATCACCATCGGCTGCGCCAGCAGCGCGATCGCCAGCCGCGAGTCGCGGATGATGGTCCGCCATTCCTTGAGCATCACCACCCGCAGCAGGCCGGGACGGAAGCGCGGCATCGCCGTGCTTTCGGCGCTGCGGCTGCGCGGCGGCGCATTGTCCGGCGACTGCACGGCGAGCAGGATCGCCGGCGCGGCCAAACGCGTCGCCAGCCACAGCGACAGGCCGGCCAGCGCCGCCATGGTCAGCAGTGCACCGAGATCGCCGGTCAGCGCCAGCGCCGGCAGCCGAACCAGATGGGCGTGGGCGATCAGGCCGCCACTGTTGCCCAGCCCCGGTTTCGTCTGACCGTCGGGGTCGCGGGAAAGCAGCGTCATCGCCACGAAGCCCAGCGGCACCAGCGCTTGGACCACCTGCAGCACGCGGCGCCCTTTGACGATGCCGCAGAGGCGCACGGCCAGCGCCATGATGCTCAGCGCCAGCGCCAGGGTCAGCATCGCCATCATCACGGTGACCGGATAGGCGAGCAGGAACAGTGGCTCGCCGAGCAAGGCACCCATATTGGCGACCGGCGTCACCAGCAGGATCGAGATCGCCCAGGTGCTCGCGACCAGCGCCACGACGCGCATCCACAGCACCCGCTCGAACGGCAGCGGGCTGGACAAGTGCAGGCTCAGTTCGCGGCCGGCGAGGATCAGGCGGAAGCTGCCGATCATCGCCGCCATCAACATGAAGAATTCCAGCGACAGCAGCATCACGCTGGAAAACTGCAGCGCCCGCTCGGCGCTCAGTGCCGTCGGCGCCTGCCGCATCGCGTACAGCACCAAGCCGGCAACCGTGTGCAGCCCGATCAGGAAGGCGCCGTACAGCAGATAAGGCCACAGGCGCTTGCTGCCCAGGCTCCAGGCCCGGTAGGCGATGCGCAGATCCTGCCCGATCAGCCACGGCAGGCTGCCGGCGGCCAGCCTCACGTCGCCTCGCTGCCGGTGGCCGACAGGAACAGGTCTTCGAGGGTGTCGTGGACGTTGCCGTACTGGCTGCGCAGTTCGTCGAGCGTGCCTTCGGCGATCAAGCAGCCGGCGCGCAGCAGGCCGATGCGCGAGGCCATGCGCTCGGCGACTTCCAGGATGTGAGTGGTGAACAGCACGGTCAGGCCGCCGCGGACCAGATCGGCGAGGAAATCCTTGACCTTGCGGGCAGCGGCGGCGTCGAGGCCGGTCAAGGGCTCGTCGAGGATCAAGAGCTTCGGCTCGTGGATCAAGGCGCCGGCCAGGGTCAGCTTCTGCTGCATGCCGCGCGACAGATTCTCGCAGTAATTGGTGCGTGCCTCCCAGAGATCGAGCCAGCGCAGCAGGTCTTCACCCTTGCGCTCGGCGGTCCGGCCATCGACGCCCCAGAGCCCGGCGACGAACTCCAGATACTCGGTGCAGCGCAGCTTGCCGTAGAGCATCGGCTCGTCGGGCAGAAAAGCCAGCTGCTGCTTGGCGGCCATCGGCTGGCGGGCGAGATCGTGGCCGAACACCCGGATGCTGCCGGCGTCCGGCTGCAGCAGGCCGGCGATCATCCGCAAGGTGGTGGTCTTGCCGGCGCCGTTGGCGCCGAGCAGGGCGTAGAACTGTCCCGCTTCCAGGCGCAGGTTGAGGCCGGCGACGGCGGCCTTGGCGCCGAAACCCTTGGCGACGTTTTCCAGTTCCAGCGCCAACGCCAACGGCCGGGCGCTCATGCGTCTTCGGCCAGCGCCGCTTCGCCCGCGCCGGCGGCCGCGATGGTCACCGGCATGAACGGCCCGGCCTGGGTGATCTCCAGCATCGACGACTTGGCCAGTTCGAGGATCGCCAACAGGCAGACGACGACGCCGGCCCGGCCTTCCGCCGGATCGATCAGATCGACGAAGCGCATCGGGCCGCCTCTGACGCAATCGAGCACATGGCTCATCCGTTCGCGCACGCTCAAGGGCTCGCGGGCGATGGTGTGGCGGGTGAACAGCTCGGCGCGCAGCAGCACTTCGCGGAACGCCAGCATCAGCTCACGCAGGCCCGGTGCCGGTGGCAGCACGATCACGTCGACCTTGTCCGGCCGCGCCTGGACGACGGCGATCTCGCGGCCGACTCTCGGCATTGCATCGAGGTTCTCGGCGGCGGTCTTGAAGCGTTCGTATTCCTGCAGGCGGCGCACCAGTTCCATGCGCGGATCGCCATCGGTCTCGTCGTCGTGCGCCGGCGGCTTGGGCAGCAGGATGCGCGACTTGATTTCGGCCAGCCAGGCGGCCATCACCAGATACTCTGCCGCCAGTTCCAGGCGCAGCTCGCGCATCAGGCGGATGTATTCCATGTACTGCTGGGTGATCTTCAGCACCGGGATATCGAGGATGTCCAGGTTCTGCTTGCGGATCAGGTACAGCAGCAGGTCGAGCGGGCCTTCGAAGGCATCGAGGAAGACTTCCAGCGCATCCGGCGGGATGTACAGATCGCTGGGCATCTGGGCCAGCGGCTCGCCGTTGACCCTCGGACCACGCGGTTCCGGCGGCACCGATGATGGTGCCGCGGACTCGACCGCGATGGCCTCCGGTTCGCTCACGCCGGGATCAGCCCCAGCGCTTCGTGGACGCGCGCCAGGGTCTTGTTGGCGCGAACGCTGGCGCGCTCGGCGCCGTCGCGCAGCACGGCGCGCAGGCCGTCGCGGTCTTCCCGGAGTTCGGCGTACTTCGCCTGCACCGGCTTGAGGCAGTCGATCACCGCTTCGGCGACCGCGCCCTTGAAGGCACCGTACTGCTTGCCGTCGAATTCGGTTTCCAGGGCCGCCACGGTCTTGCCGGTGGTCGCTGCGAGTATCGACAGCAGGTTCGACACGCCCGGCTTGGCGGCGATGTCGTAGCGCACCACGCCATCCATGTCGGTGACCGCGCGCTTGATCTTGCGCGTGATCACGTCGGGCGAGTCGAGCAGATACAGGGCATTGGTTTCGGCGTCGTCGGACTTCGACATCTTTCCAGTCGGGTCCTGCAGGCCCATGATCCGCGCGCCGACCGGCGGGATCATCGGCTCCGGCACCGTGAAGACGCCGCCATAAATGTTGTTGAAGCGGTTGGCGATGTCGCGGGTCAGTTCCAGATGCTGCTTCTGGTCGTCGCCGACCGGCACCTGCGCCGCGTCGTAGAGCAGGATGTCGGCCGCCATCAGCACCGGGTAGCCGAACAGGCCGGCGTTGATGTTGTCGGCGTGCTTCGCACTCTTGTCCTTGAACTGGGTCATCCGGCCCAGTTCGCCGAACTGCGTGTAGCAGTTCAGGATCCAGCCGAGCTGCGAATGCGCCGGCACATGGCTCTGCACGAACAGCACGTTGTCTTTCGGATCGAGGCCGCAGGCGATGTACAGCGCCAGGAACTCGTAGCAGCGCTCGCGCAGTACCGCCGGATCCTGGCGCACGGTGATCGCGTGCAGGTCGACCAGCATGTAGTGGCAGTCGTAGTCCTTCGACAGCGGCAACCAGTTCTTGATCGCGCCCAGATAGTTGCCGAGCGTGAGGCGGCCGGACGGCTGGATGCCGGACAGGACGGTGGGACGTGCGTTGGAAGTCATCGGGAAGCGGAAAAGGTTGCGCGGCGGGCCGCGATCAGACGATGAGGAAGATCAGGCCGACGACGAACTGGAAGATCGGCGAGATGATCGCGCCGAGCACACCGAGCACCGCCAGCGCCAGGATCACGAAGAACGAGTACGGCTCGATGCGCGCCAGGCCCATCGCCTGCTTCGGCGGCAGCGTCACCAGCAGCATGCGGCCGACATCGAACGGCGGCAGCGGCAACAGATTCAGCACGAAGAAGCTGACGTTGAAAGCGATGCCGAGATTGGCCATGGTGCCGACGCCGAGCCAGACGCCTTCGCTGGAACCGGGCATGCCGACAGCGATCTTCAGCAGGAATGCCCAGAGCACGGCCATCAGCAGATTCGACAGCAGGCCGGCCGCCGCGACCTTGACCGCGCCGCTGCGCGGATTGCGGAAGTTGCGCTCGGAGATCGGAATGAACTTGGCCCAGCCAATCAGCAGGCCGCCGAGGCCGACGCCGCTGAGGGCGATGAACACGCCGGGCAGCAGCAGGGTGCCGATCGGATCGATGTGGGCGAGCGGGTTCAGGCTCAGGCGGTCGTACTGCTTGCCGGTGTTGTCGCCAAGCGCCAACGCCATCCGGCCTCGGGCGATTTCGCGAACGGTAAGGGCCAGCACCAGCGGCAGCAGCGAAACCGCCAGCCGCTGAAAGAGAGAGAGGGATTCCATGCGCCGATTATACCGGCGCCCGAGCTTCAGCCTTCCGCAATCCCCAGCATCGACACATCGCCACGCCCCTGGCGCAACAGTTCCGGGGTGGTGCCGGTGAGGTCGAGCACCGTGGTCGGCTCAAAGCCGCAGGTGCCGGCGTCGAGGACCAGATCGACCGAACGCTCCAGCCGTGCGCGGTCGTCGTCGAGATCGGCGACCGGCTGCTCCTCGTCCGGCCACTGCAGGGTGCAGCTGAGCAGCGGTTCGCCCAGCAGTTCCAGCAGCGCCTGGGTGACTTTGTGTTCGGGCACCCGGATACCGATGGTCTTGCGCTTCTCGTGCATCACCCGGCGCGGCAGCTCCTTGGTCGCTTCGAGGACGAAGGTGTACGGACCCGGCGTCAGCTGCTTGAGCAGCCGGTACTGCCAGTTGTCGACCTTGGCGTAGGTGGCGATCTCGGACAGATCGCGGCAGACCAGGGTGAACTGGTGCTTGCGATCGAACTCACGCAGGCCGCGGATCCGTTCGGCGGCGTCCTTGTCGCCGAGCCGGCAGCCGAAGGCGTAGCAGGAGTCGGTCGGATAGGCGATCACCGCGCCCGAGCGGACGCGGTCAGCCGCCCGCTGCAGCCAGCGGCGCTGAGGATCGACGGGGTGCAGTTCAAGCCATTCGCATGCCATGCCGGCATTGTCCCATGCCGGCATGACCGGACGTTGGCAGTAGCGATGCCGGCAGCGGAGCGGTGGCTATAATCCGGCCGTCGACACCTCCCGTGTCCCGCTGGAACCCGTGCTGCTGACATGAATGCTGTGCTTGATCTGATCCCGGCGATCTTGTTCTTCGCCGCCTACAAGTTCTACGACCTGTTCACGGCGACCGCCGTGCTGATCGTGGCGCTACTGGTGATGGTTGCGGTGACCTGGGCGCGCACCGGCAAGCTGCCGAAGCTGCAGCTGGCCACGGCGCTGATGGCGGCCGTGCTCGGCGGCATGACGCTGTGGTTCCACGATCCCAAGTTCATCCTGTTCAAGCCGACGGCGATCTACGGCACCTTCGCGCTGGCCCTGCTCGGCAGCCACCTGATCGGCGACAAGGTGCTGATGCAGCGCATTCCGCAGAAGAATCTGGCGCTGCCCGATCCGCTTTGGCGGCGAGTCAATCTGGCCTGGGCGCTGTTCTTCCTGTTCTGTGCGCTGCTCAACGTCTACGTGGCGCTGAGCTTCAGTGAAGAGGTCTGGGTCAAGGTCAAGGTGTTCGGCTTCACCGGGCTGATGCTGGTGTTCATGCTCGCCCATATCCCGTTCCTGTCGCGTTATCTGGTCGATCCCGATGCCGCTTCGCGTTGACAACATCCGGCGCACGCTCGAAGCCGTGCTGGCGCCGACCCGCCTCGACATCGAGGATGACAGCCATCGTCATGCCGGCCACGCCGGCGCCAAGGGCGGCGGCCACTACCGGGTATTCGTGGTGTCGGCGAAGTTCAGCGGCCGCAGCCTGATCGCGCGGCACCGGATGGTCTACGAAGCGCTGGCCGAGCAGATGAGGGGCGACATCCACGCGCTGTCGCTGGTCACCAAGGCTCCAGAGGAAGTGACGGCGGACTAGCCGCCGATCAGCGCCCGCAGCTGGTCCAGCGCCAGCACTTGCACACCGAGCTTCTCGGCCTTCGCCAGCTTCGATCCCGCCGCTTCGCCAGCCAGCAGGTAGTCGGTCTTCGCCGACACGCTGCCGGTGACCTTGCCGCCGTGGGCCTCGATCAGGGCCGCGGCTTCGTCGCGGCTCAGGCCGGGCAAGGTGCCGGTGATCACCAGGGTCTTGCCGGTCAAGGCACCTTCGGCCGCCGCTTTCGGCGCCGGCCAGTGGATGCCCGCCCCACCCTCGTTCTCCGGCTTCACCAGGATGTCGATGACGGCGCGATTGCGCGGCTCGGCGAGGAAATGGGCGATCGACGCCGCCACCGTCTCGCCGACATCCGGCACCGCCTGCAACCGCGGATAAGCCGGCGCACGCTCGGCCTCGTTGCGGCGAATCTTCTTGCCGCTGCGCAATTCTTCGGCGATGCGCTCGGCGCGCAGCAGCGATTGCGCCTCGGCGTGCCGCACGTCCTCCGCGGCAGCAGCGATCAATGCATCGAGGCTGCCGAAGGCCTTCGCCAGGTCGCGTGCCGTGGTTTCGCCGACCACCCGGATACCGAGCGCAAACAGGAAGCGGCCAAAGGTCGTGTCGCGGCTGTCGTCGATCGCCTTGACCAGATTCTGGGCCGATTTCTCGCCCATCCGCTCCAGCGCGGCGAGGTTGTCGGCATTCAGCTTCAGGTAGATGTCCGCCGGCGTCGCGACACCCAGCTCGTCGATCACCAGCGCCAGCAGCTTTTCGCCGAGGCCGTCGATGTCGATCGCTTTCCGCGACACGAAATGGATCAGCGCGCCGTGCAGCTGGGCACGACAGGACAGTCCATTGGTGCAGCGGGCGATCGCCTCGCCCTCCTCGCGGGCGATCAGGCCGCCGCAGACCGGGCAGGCCGGCGGCAAGGTGACCACGCGGGCATCGGCCGGACGCTGCGCCAGCACCACTTCCTTGACTTCAGGAATCACGTCGCCGGCGCGGCGCACGACCACGGTGTCGCCGATGCGCACGTCCTTGCGCTGCACCTCGTCCATGTTGTGCAGGGTCGCATTCGAGACGTTGGCGCCGCCGACGAACACCGGCTTCAGCCGCGCGACTGGCGTCACCGCGCCGGTGCGGCCGATCTGGAACTCGACGTTCTCGAGCACCGTGACCGCTTCCTCGGCCGGGAACTTGTAGGCCACCGCCCAGCGCGGCTCGCGCGACACGCTGCCCAGTTCCTCGCGGCCGGCGAGGTCGTCGAGCTTGAACACCACGCCGTCGATGTCGAACGGCAGACCGGCGCGCTTTTCGCCGATCCGATTGAAATAGGCCTGGCAACCCTCGGCGCCCTGCACCGCTTCGATGAGCTCGGAAACCGGGAAGCCCCAGGCCTTGAGCTGGGCCAGCACGTCCTGGTGCCGGAACGGCTGAATCCAGCCTTCGGATGCACCGATGCCGTAGGCGTAGAAGGCCAGCGGTCGCTTCGCGGTGATCACCGATTCGAGCTGGCGCAAACTGCCGGCCGCGGCATTGCGCGGATTGACCGGCGGTTTCTCGCCTTTCGCCTCGGCGTCGCGGACCATCTTCCGGAAGCCTTCCAGTGGCAGGTACACCTCACCGCGGACTTCGACCAGCGCCGGCACGTCGCCGGCCAGCCGCAGCGGCAGCGAGCGGATCGTCCGCAGGTTGGCGGTGATGTCCTCGCCGGTCTCGCCGTCGCCACGGGTCGCGCCCTGCACCAGCACGCCGTTTTCGTAGATCAGCGATACCGCGAGGCCGTCGAGCTTGGGCTCGGCGACGTAGTCGACCTTGCCCTTCAGCAGCACTTCGCGGACGCGGCGATCGAAGTCGTACAGCGCGGCCTCGTCGTCGGCCTTGCGCAGGCTGAGCATCGGCTGGCGGTGACGGATCGGCGCGAACGCCGGCGACGGCGCGCCGCCGACACGCTGGGTCGGCGAATCCGGCGTCTTCAGCGCGGGATACTCGGCTTCCAGCTGCTGCAATTCGCTGAACAGCCGGTCGTACTCGGCGTCGCCGATTTCCGGCGCGTCGAGCCCGTAGTAAAGCTGATTGTGGTGTTCGAGCAGCTGGCGCAGCTCGGCGGCGCGTTGTTGCGCCGCCGCCGTCACAGGATCAGACACCGTGGCTGCGCGCCCAGGCTTCGACTTCCTGCTGCAGCGCCCGCGCCGACGACGGCGAGAACGGCTGCTTGCGGGCGTCGAACACGTCGGCGCCTAGCGCGGTGGCCAGGCGTTCGGCGGTGCCGATCATGTCGCGGATCGCATCCGGTGCCCGCACCGGGCCGGGCAGCACCATGAACAGGGTCAGACCCGGCGTCGCGAAGGTGCCGGCGACGGCGGGATCGAGGTGGCCGGGCTTCAGCAGGCTGGCGACGCTGAACACCGCTTCACTGCCGAGCATGCGGTGGTAGATCAGCCGCGCCCCGAACTGCAGGCCCTGCGCTTCCAGCGCTTCATGGAGATCATGGCCGAGGATCGCCTGGCCTTCGCGCTGGGCGATCAGCAGCGACACGATCTTCTGTGGACCCGGCATCACCGGCTTGGCTGCGGTCACTGCCGGCGCCGGAGCCGAAGCTGTCACCGCAACGCTGGGGACCGGGCCGGCGCTCGGACCGCGCGGCAGCGGCGGCACTTCGCCGCTGCCCGCCGTGTCGCCAAAGCGCGGCTCGACACGGCGCGCCTTGCCGACACCAAACTCGTCGAATTGCTGGCCCTCGGCACCGAAGATGTCGAGCTGGCGCTCGCGCGCACTGACGCCGAGGCCTGCCCCGGGCGCATCAGCATCGGCATTCATCGCCCGGCGGTCACGGCGCGACAGCACATAGATCGCGATCACCGCGATCACCGCGAAAATCAGCAACGCCCACTGCAATGGACTCATCGTTTCGCCTTTGGACCCCGGAGCACTTCGACTTCTGCTGACCCCACAACGGCCTCAAACGGCCGGTGCTTCCGCTGCTTCTTCCGGCGCGCCGGCCAGTGCCACGGCCTGCTGCACATCGACGCTGACCAGACGCGATACGCCTGGCTCCTGCATCGTCACGCCATGAAGGTGCTCGGCCAGCTCCATCGTGATTTTGTTGTGCGTAATGATAATGAATTGAACGCCCTGCGACATTTCCCGGACTACTTCGCAGAAGCGGCCGACGTTGGCGTCATCAAGCGGCGCGTCGACCTCGTCCATCAGGCAGAACGGCGCCGGGTTGAGCTGGAACAGCGCCAGCAGCAGCGCCACCGCGGTCATCGCCTTCTCACCGCCTGAAAGTAGCTGGATCGTCGAATTGCGCTTGCCCGGCGGCCGCGCCATGACCTTGACCCCGCGGTTCAGCACCGTCGCGGTTTCGCCTTCCGGCGCCTCACCGGTCAGTTCGAGATAGGCTTCGCCGCCGCCGAACAGCTGCGGGAAACGCGCCTTGAAGATCTCGTTGACCTGGTCGAACGTGGTCTTGAAGCGGTCGGTGGTTTCCCGGTCGAGCTGGGCCATCGCATCTTCAAGTGTGGCCAGGGCATTGCTGACGTCGGCGTGCTGGCTGTTGATGTAGGCCTCGCGCTCGCGGCCTTCGTCCAGCTCCTGGATCGCGGCCAGGTTGATCGCGCCGAGGCGGTCGATGCGCCGGCCGATCGCCGCCAGCTTTTCTTCCCAGAGTTCCAGCGGCAGGTTGCCGTTGGCATCCGGAATCAGGTCCTCGGCCAGTTCCTCGCGGCTGAAGCCGCTTTCGGTGAACAGGCCTTCGGCGCCTTCGCGGCGGGCGCGCAGATTCTCGAATTCCAGGCGCGCGGTCTGCAGGCGTTCCTGCGAGGCTTCCTTGCGTGACTCCGAACCACGCAGAGTACGAACCGCTTCGGTCTGCGCGGCTTCAGTAGCGGTCAGGCGTTCGCGGGCAATGCGTAGTCTCTCGCGGGTTTCATCGACGGCCGCCCTCGCCGCTTCGACTTCCGCGGTCTTGGCGACGATCGGCGCATCGAGTTCCTCGCCGGCGACACGGCGAGTGCTCAGCGCCTGTTCCAGGGCTTCGCGCTGCTCGGCCAGCGAATGCAGGGCCTGGTTGCTGGCCGCCAGCGCGCTGTTCTGTCCGGCCAAATGCACCTGGGCCTGGCCGCGCTGGGCAGCAGCCTGCTGAAGCGCCGAGCGCGCCTGAGTGAGCGCCTCGCGGCTGGTGGCCAGCACCCGGCTGCGCTCGGCGCGCTCGCTGCGCAGCTGTTCGGCGGTGTCCTCGAGATCGCCCAGACGAGCCCGCGCTTCGGCCAGTTCCTCGGCCTGCTGCTCGCGCTGGCCACTCAGCAACTCCACTTCCTGCGACAGCTGGCGAATGCGGTTCTCGGTCTGCTCCAGGCGCACGGCCTGCGCCTGCCGATGGGCCAGACGCTGACCGTGACGGCTGCGGGTCTGATCGAGCCGCGCAGCGACACCGCGGCGCTCGTTGTCGAGCTGCACGCGGCGGTTGTTCATCTCGCCGAGCTGCTGCTCGCCGGTCTTGACCGACGCACTCAGCTCTTCGACCGAAGCCTTCAGCTGCTTGAGCAGCAGGCCGCGCGCAATGACGCCGCTATGCTGCGGATCGAGCTTGGGGTAGCGCACCCAGGCGCGGCCGCGCCAGACGCCGTCGGCGGTAATCACCGATTCGCCCGAACCCAGACCTGCGGCGATCTGCTCCGCCTCCTCGGTCGAGGCCGCGGCGCGGATGCCGGACAGCCAGTCGATGACCGCGGCAGGGCCGTTGACGTGGGCGGCGAGCGTGCCATCCATGCCCGGGAAACCGGCTTCGGCGTAGAGCAAGGTGGCGCCCGATTTGGGGCCCGGCGGCAGGCGACGGCTCTGCCATTCCGGCAGCAGCGGCGCCTGCAGCAAGCCGCTGAGCACGTGCTCGACGGCGGTTTCCCAGCCGGTGGCCACCTGCAGGGCCGAGTTCAGGCGCGGCAAGGTCGCCCAACCGTTGCCGCGCAGCCAGTTGCCGAGATCGGCATCGTCCTCGCGGAGTGCTGCCTGTTGCAGGGTTTCCAGCGAAGCCTGGCGACCGCGGGCGCTCTGCAGCGCCTGACGCGCTTCATGCAGCCCGGTCTCGACCGTCGTGCGCTGCTCGCGCGCGGCCTGCAACTCGGCATCGACCGACTGCAGCCGAGCCTGAGCTTCCTGCAGCTCGTCTTCGAGTTCGGCCAGCTCGACGTCTGCCTCGGACAGCGAATCGCGGATCGGCGAGGCGTCGAGCGCGCCGCGCTCGCCAGTCATCTTGCGCAGGCGTTCCTCGACCTGGATCAGCGCCCGCTCCTGGCTCTGGACGCGCACCCGCTCGCCTTCGGCGGCGAGCATCGGCGCCTGAGAACGCTGCGAGAACGATTCCCAGCGGCCCTGCTCCTCGGAGACGCGCGACTCGGCACTGGCCAGCAGTTCCTGCTGCTGGGCTTCGCGGGCTTCGGCTTCCTCGGCGCGCGCCTGGGCCGCAGTGGCGGCCTGGGTCAGGGACTGATGGCGCAGCTGTTCCTGGTCGCGTCGGCGAGTCAGCTCGAACAGCTGGCCTTCGAGCTGTTCGAGCTCGCGGACCCTCAGATTCTTCAGTTCGCGGGCGTGGGCCAGGTTCTGCTCGTGACGAGCCAGGGCGCTTTCGGCCTCGTAGACCTGGGCCTGCTCGGCATTGAGCAGGGCGCTGGCTTCGCGCAGCCGCGCGTCGGCTGCGTCGCGTGCTTCCTCGGCGCTGATGACTGCGGCGCGGGCGATTTCCAGCGCTTCATCGAGACTTTCGATAGCCGCTTCCTGGGCCACGGCCTGGGCTTCGAGTGCGCGCAGGCGGAGCAGGAGCACTTCGGCCTTGAGGCGGCGTTCCTCATCCTTGAACTGCTTGTACTTCTCGGCGTTGGCCGCCTGCCGGGCCAGCACTTCGATACGACCGCGCAGCTCGCCTTGGAGGTCGTTCAGGCGGCTCAGGTTTTCGCGGGTCTGCTTGATCCGCGACTCGGTCTCGCGTCGGCGTTCCTTGTACTTGGAGATGCCGGCGGCTTCTTCGAGCAGCTGGCGCAGTTCTTCCGGCTTGGCCTCGACCATCCGCGAGACCATGCCCTGCTCGATGATCGCGTACTGGTTCTTGCCGCCGAGGCCGGTGCCGAGAAACAAGTCGGTGACATCGCGCTTCAGGCATTTGGTGCCGTTGAGGTAGTACTGGCTGCCGCCATCGCGAGTCAGCTCGCGCTTGACCGCCAGCTCCGCATAGGCCGCAAACGGGCCGGTGACCTGGAAGTCGCTGTTGTCGAAGGTCAGCTCGACGCTGGCCCGGCCAGCCGGCTTGCGCGAACGCGAGCCATTGAAGATCACGTCCTCGGAATCGGCTCCGCGCAGATTCTTGATGCTGGCCTCGCCGAGCACCCAGCGCACGGCGTCGATCAGATTCGACTTGCCGCAGCCGTTCGGCCCGACCACGGAGGTCAGGCGCGACGGCAGCGGCAGGCTGGTCGGGTCCACGAACGACTTGAACCCGGCGAGTTTGATTCCGGATAGACGCATTGAAGGCTGGGTTTGGCTTGGGGCTGGACGAGGCAGCTGCCCGTCGCGGATGACCAACAGTTTAAGGGATGACAGCCGCCTTGCAGTTCGCAAGCCGTCGGCCGGCCTCGCCATTTGCGACAATGCCCGCCTCAGCTTCCCACTCTCACCCTCAACAATGTCGACCAAGCCTTCGAAAGCGCTGGAAAATTTCCCCAACCCGAACCCGGGCCGCGACTTCGTGATCCGGATGCGGATGCCGGAATTCACCTGCTTGTGCCCGAAAACCGGCCAGCCGGATTTCGCCACGCTATATCTGGAATACATCCCGGAAGCACTGTGCGTGGAGCTGAAATCGCTGAAGCTCTACCTGTGGAGCTATCGCGAGGAGGGCGCCTTCCACGAAGCGGTGACCAACAAGATCCTCGACGATCTGATCGCCGTCACCCAGCCCCGTTTCATGCGCCTGACCGCCGACTGGTACGTGCGCGGCGGCGTTTATACCCACGTGGTCGTCGAGCATCGCGCGCCGGGTTGGGCGCCGAAGTTTGCCGAAACGGTGCAGCTGCCTCCGGCAATGTGGCAGGGCTTCCAGGGCCATTGAGGCCTGCCGCCGGGCTACGGTCGAGCATCACGGCTCGCGCCGACTCGAACCTACTCCAGCGGGTCCAGACGATCGTCGTGCGGGGTCAGGAAGATTGGCGGCCAGGTGTCTTCCACGGCATCGAGGAGCCGGTCGCGGGCGTCCGGGAAGACCTGATCGAGCGCACCTACCCGTTCGTAGGCCGAACGGTCCGGCCATTGCGCATAGGCCATCCAGGTCCCCTGCTCCGACCGGTGCAGACGAGCACCGAGCGCGCCACGTTCTACCTTCAGCGCATCCATCATGTCTCCCCAGGCGGTGACGAACTGCTTCACCTTGCCCGGCTTGACTTGCCACTGATACAGCACTGCGAACCCGACCTTGCCGCGAGTGGCACTCATAAAGCTCCAAAAAGGTGGTTGGCCAGCAAGAACTCGAGATTCACCGACACTCATCCAGCAGAATGACGCCACGAGAACCGATCGCACAGGGACGACTGCCCGAGCCTCACCTGTCGCCAGCAGTGTATTGGAACCGATCCCCGCCTTGAATACGCTCAATCCAACCGTTCCCGACGGCCCGCCAACGTACCGCGGACGTTTTGCGCCGACCCCATCGGGACCGCTGCATCTCGGTTCGCTCTGCACCGCTCTCGCCAGCTACCTCGATGCGCGTCATGCCGGTGGACGGTGGCTGATCCGGATTGATGATCTGGATGTCCCGCGCTGCCGGCCGGAACACGCCGACACGATCCTGCGCCAGCTGGAAGCACACGGATTGCACTGGGACGAAGCCGTTCGCTATCAATCGCGCCACAGCGATGACTACGAGGCCGTTTTCAAGCAGTTGCTCGCAGACGGACTCTGCTACGTCTGTACCTGCACCCGAGCGCGCCTGGCGGAGACGTCCCGTCCGGGAATAGATGGTCCGGTCTATGCGGGCACCTGTCGATCGGCCGGTCACTCAGGGCCGGGCGCGACACGCCTGCGCCTTGCAGATGGCCAGTTCTCGCTCGTTGATCGCCTGCACGGAACAATCACTCGTGATCTTCATGACGAGGTAGGAGATTTCATCATCCGTCGTGCCGATGGGCTGATCGGTTATCAGCTGGCTTCCGCGGTCGACGAGCGAGAACAGAGCATCACCTCGCTGGTACGTGGTGCCGATCTGATCGGCTCAAGCCTGCGGCAGAAGATCCTGCTGCAGCATTTCGGCATCGCCGTGCCTACTTACCTGCACGTCCCGGTGTTGCTTGACGGCAACGGTCTCAAGCTGAGTAAGCAGAACCACGCGCTGCCGATAGTCTCCAGCAACGCAGCGCAAAACCTGATTCGTGCACTGACCCTGCTGGGGCAAACAGCGTTTGCTGCCGACTGGTACGGCAGGGTCGACGACATCCTGCGCCTGGCGGTCCACGACTGGAATCCCGGCCTGATTCCGAAGCGTCTCGATCTACCGAGCTGAGGCAGAAATCGGTTCCACATGCATGCAATGGTGCTGTGCGACGTAGTCTGGCATTCTTGGCGCACCGCAACATAGTGAATCGAATGAACGATATTCGCGTCATCAAGAAGTATCCGAACCGGCGACTGTACGACACCAATGTCAGTCGTTACATCACGCTCGAGGAGGTGCGCCAACTCGTGCTGAGCAACGTCAAGTTCCGGGTCGAGGACAAGCGCACGAAGGACGACATCACTCGGAGCATCCTACTGCAGGTGATTTCGGAGCAGGAGGAAGGTGGCAATCCGATCTTCAGCTCGGAATTGCTGACGCACATCATCCGTTTTTACGGCGATCCGATGCAGCCGAGCATCAGCCGCTATCTGGAAATGTCTCTGCAACTGTTCCTGCAGCAGCAGACGAACTTCAGCGAGCAGTTGAAGGAATTGCTGGGTCAAGCCCAACAACCCGTGCAGCGTCTGAAGGATCTCGCAGAGCGCCAGGTGCCGATCTGGCGCACCGTTCGCAAGGAATTCCTGAAGAACTTGACCCGTGCCAAGGCAGTCAGAACTGGCAAGGAAAAAGGCGGCACGGAATTTGATAGCTAAGTGACAAGCATCTGAAACCGATCAGGCAGACTGCGAAAATTTTTGACACTTCCGTCATAAATTTTTACTTCAATTATAAACTCATGATTTAATTACATTTTTATCTTTGACAGATTGCTCGGATCGATTTATACTGCACCGCAACATCAACCAATTCAGCAACACGACGCCACTGAAAAGTATCTCCATATCGGCGCTGTGAACGTCTCCTCCAGAAAGGCCTAGTGCCTTTCTCGCACCTTGCCCCCTGCATCAGGGGGTTTTTTTTGCGTGCCGATTTTATGATCCTGAGATCCGCCGAGGGGGCGCTGTCCCGCTTCTCAGGTCGCGCCACACATACTGCAAGCGGAAACAAAAGGGCCGACGGGTGATCACACACCCGTCGGCCCGATCAGCAAGCTAAAGCCCTGTCAGGCGAGGTCGACAGCCTTCATCGACAGACGGATACGGCCCTGCTTGTCGATTTCCAGCACCTTGACGCGAACAGCCTGGCCCTCGCTGAGTTCGTCGGCGACGTTCTCGACACGCTTCTCCGAAATCTGGGAGATGTGCACAAGGCCATCCTTGCCCGGCAGGATGGTCACGAAGGCGCCGAAGTCCATCAGCTTGGCAACCTTTCCTTCGTAAACTTCACCGACCTGCACTTCACGGGTCAGCGCTTCAATGCGAGCAATCGCGGCCTTGGCGGCATCGCCATCGATGGCGGCGATACGGATCGTGCCGTCGTCGTCGATATCGATCGAAGTACCGGTCTCTTCGGTGATCGAGCGGATGGTGACGCCACCCTTGCCGATGATGTCGCGGATCTTGTCCGGATGGATCTTGATCGTGGTGATACGCGGCGCGAATTCGGACATTTCCGAACGCGGCTTGGCGATCGTCGCGGTCATCGACTCCAGGATATGCAGACGACCAGCGCGAGCCTGTTCCAGCGCCTGCTTCATGATCTCGCCGGTGATGCCGGTGATCTTGATGTCCATCTGCAGCGCAGTGACGCCCGAGGTCGTGCCGATGACCTTGAAGTCCATGTCGCCAAGATGATCTTCGTCACCGAGGATATCGGTCAGCACCGCCCAGCGGTCGCCATCCTTGATCAAGCCCATCGCGACACCGGCAACCGGCGCCTTGATCGGCACGCCGGCGTCCATCAGCGCGAGGCTGGCGGCGCAGGCAGAGGCCATCGACGACGAGCCGTTCGATTCGGTGACTTCGGCGACAACGCGCACGACGTACGGGAAATCCTTGACCAGATCCGGCATCACGGCGGCAACGCCGCGCTTCGCCAAACGGCCGTGGCCGATCTCGCGGCGCTTCGGCGCGTTCAGACGGCCGGTTTCACCGACGCAATACGGAGGGAAGTTGTAGTGCAGCATGAACTGGTCGCGGGTCTCGCCCTGCAGGTTTTCGATCAGCTGAGAATCCTTGCCGGTGCCGAGCGTGACCACGCCCAGAACCTGGGTTTCGCCACGGGTGAACACCGACGAACCATGAGTGCGCGGCAGGATACCGACGCCCATGTCGAGACGGCGCACGGTCTTGTTGTCGCGACCGTCGATACGCGGAGCGCCGGACAGGATGCGATCACGGACCACGGAGTATTCGAGGTCGCCGAACGCGGTCTTGACCTTGGCAGCTTCGAACTTCGGGACGTCGCCCGCGGCCAGGGCAGCGACGGCGGCGTCACGGACGGCGCGGACAGCGTCCTGGCGGGCTTTCTTGTCGGTGATCGCGTAGGCGGCGGTAACGTCGCCTGTGTAGCCCGCGAGCGCGCCAGTGAGATCGGCGTTGGCAGCGGCAGGCTGCCAGTCCCACTTCGGCTTGCCAGCCTCGGCAACCAGTTCGTTGATCGCCTTGATCGCGGCCTGCATCTGCTCGTGACCGTAGAGTACGGCGCCGAGCATCACGTCTTCGGACAGTTGCTGGGCCTCGGACTCAACCATCAGCACGGCGTCGGCGGTGCCGGCGACGACGAGATCAAGCTTCGATTCCTCGAGCTGCTTGTGGGTCGGATTCAGCACATAGGCGCCGTCGATGTAGCCGACACGCGCGGCGCCGATCGGGCCTTGGAACGGCACGCCGGCCAGCGACATCGCGCAGGACGCGCCGAGCAGTGCCGGGATGTCGCCGTCGATCTGCGGATTCGACGACATCACCATCGCAACGACCTGGATCTCGTTGTAATAGCCTTCCGGGAACAGCGGACGCATCGGCCGGTCGATCAGGCGCGAGGTCAGCGTTTCCTTCTCGGTCGGACGGCCTTCACGCTTGAAGAAACCGCCGGGGATACGGCCACCCGCGTAGGTGCGCTCCATGTAATCGACGGTCAGCGGGAAGAAGTCCTGACCTTCCTTGGCTTCCTTCTTCGCCACCACGGTAACCATGACCACAGTCTGATCGACAGTGACGATGACCGCTGCGGTAGCCTGACGGGCGATGGCACCAGTTTCGAAGGTGACGGTGTGGGCACCGTACTGGAATGATTTCTTGATGGGCGCTACGGGATAGACCATGTCTGGCTCTGTCGAACTCGGGAAGGGAACCGCGAAAACTGCGTCTTAGCGACGCAGACCGAGTTCGGCGATCAGCTTGGAGTAACGGCCTTCGTCTTCTCGCTTCAGGTAGTCGAGCAGCTTGCGGCGCTGGTTGACCATCATGGTCAGGCCACGACGCGAGTGGTGGTCTTTCTTGTTCGCTTCGAAATGCGGCTGCAGCGACTTCAGGCGTTCGGTAATCAGCGCGACCTGCACTTCCGGCGAACCGGTATCACCCTTGGCGCGGGCAAACTTCGAAACAACGGCGGACTTCTGTTCAACGGAAAGGGACATCGTCAAGCTCCAAGGATGATTTTTACGGTTCTGTAAACCAGCTATTGTAACGGCCGTGACCATGGGTCACAACCGCCGTTCTCAGTGGCGGCGCGGTGCGAACGTCGCCGCCAGTATTTCTTCGGATGGCTCGGGGCCGATCCAGCGTTTCGATGACACCCGGCGATCCGCCCCGACCTTGACGATGGCATTGGCCAAGCCGTCGGGACCATAGGCGATCATCTCGCCCGGCCGCGCCATCGGGTACGGCCCGCATTCGAGCCCGCGCCGCAATCTCGCGGCGTCAAAGGCGTCGACATCGAGACGGGGCCAATTGCCAAGCGCAGCGGCCAGCGGCAGCAGCAAGCCGTGCAGGCGCTCGACATTGAAATTACAGCCATGCAAATCCGCCATGGTCACCATGCTGACCTGTCGGAACGGTCCGGTCTCGAGGCGGCGCAGGCCGATCAGGTGGGCACGCTGACCCAGCAAGTGTGCCCAGTCTTCGGCAAGGGTGCGGATATAGGTGCCCTTCGAGCAGAACACCTCGAAGGAGAAACCGCTGGCGTCGACCTCCAGCAGCTTCAACTCGTGAATGGTGACCCGACGCGGCTCGCGCTCGACCTCGACGCCGTCACGCGCCAGTTCGTAAAGATGGATGCCACCACGTTTGATCGCCGAATACATTGGCGGAATCTGCTCGATCTCGCCCAGCAGTTTCGACAGCGCGGCTGCGATCTGCTCACGAGTCACGGTCGACGGATCGGAAGTCGCAATCACCTCACCTTCGGGGTCGCCAGTCGAAGTCTGTACGCCCAGTAGCACCTGCGCCTGATAGCGCTTGTCGGATTCGAGCAGATAGCCGCCGAGCTTGGTCGCCTGCCCGAAGCAGATCGGCAGCAGACCAGTGGCAAAGGGGTCGAGACTGCCGGTGTGGCCGGCCTTCTCGGCGTCATAGAGGCGCCGGACCTGCTGCAGCACGTTGTTCGAACTGACACCGGCCGGCTTGTCTAGCAGCAGGAAGCCGTCGACCAGCGTCCGCTCACGATGCCGACGGCTCATCATCACCCGTCTTGGCTTCCGCCTCGCCCCCACTTGCCTGATCGCTGGCGATGGCTTCGCGAATCAGGCCGCCGACTCGATCCGCTTCACGGAGCGCCATGTCGGCCGAGAAGTGCAAGGTCGGCACATGGCGGATCCGCATGCGGTCGACGAGCAGATGACGCAGGCGACCGGCCGCGCCGTTCAGCGCCTTTACCGCCTGCTTCAGCTCCTCGTCCGATCCCAGCTGGCTGACCGAAACCTTGGCGTTGCGGACGTCAGCGGCGACCACGACATCGGTCACCGTCAGCTTGCCGATGCGTGGATCGGTCAGCTCGTCGCGAATCAGCTCCGACAACTCCCGCTGGAGCTGGGAATTGATCCGCAACGTCCGGGAATACTCTCTCGGCACTCGGGTTTACGCCTCGGCCTTGACGGTGCGCTTGACCTGGACGCGATCGAAGCACTCGATCTGGTCGCCAGCCTTCACATCGTTATAGTTCTTCACGCCGATACCGCATTCGGTACCGACCACGACCTTGGCGACGTCGTCCTTGTGGCGACGCAGCGATTCCAGTTCGCCTTCGAAGATGACCACGTTGTTGCGCAGCACGCGGATCGGCAGACCGCGACGGACTTCGCCGTCCATCACCAAGCAGCCGGCGATGGCGCCGAACTTCGAGGAACGGAACACATCGCGAACCTGCGCGGTGCCGACAATCTGTTCGCGCGTCTCGGTGCCGAGCAGGCCGCCGATGGCATCGGACACATCATCCAGCACATCGTAGATGATCGAGTAGTAGCGGACGTCGATACCGGTGTCCTGGATGCGACGGCGGGCAACGCTGTCGGCGCGGACGTTGAAGCCGATGATGATGGCGCGCGAAGCCAGCGCCAGATCGACGTCGGATTCGCTGATGCCACCGATCGAACTCGACACCACAGTGACCTTGACCTCGGCGCTCGGCAGCTTGCGCAGCGCTTCGGCCAGCGCTTCCGCACTGCCCTGCACGTCGGTCTTGATCATCAGGTTCAACGACTTTTGCTCGGCGGAGCCATCGCCCATGCGCGCGAACACCTGGTCCATGCGCACCGCCTGGTTCGACGCCAGCTTCGCTTCGCGCTGCTTGGCTTCACGGAGGATGGTCAGTTCGCGGGCCTTGCGCTCGTCGGCGACGACGACGATGTCGTCGCCGGCTTCCGGTGCACCGGACAGGCCGAGCACGGCGACCGGGATCGACGGCCCCACTTCCTTCACCGGCAGTCCGGCTTCGTTGAACATCGCCCGGACGCGACCGTAGTGGGCACCGGAAATGATCACGTCACCCTGGCGCAACGTGCCGGAACGAACCAGCACGGTCGCGACCGGACCGCGGCCCTTCTCGATCGAAGCCTCGACGATGGTGCCGCGCGCCATGGTGTCGACCGGCGCCTTCAGTTCCAGCACTTCGGCCTGCAGCAAGATGGCGTCGAGCAGTTCGTCGATGCCGGCGCCAGTGAACGAGGACACGCCGACGACCTGGACATCGCCGCCGAAATCTTCGGCGACGATCTCTTCCTTCAGCAGATCGGTCTTGACCCGATTGACGTCGGAGTCGGGCTTGTCGACCTTGGTGATCGCCACGACGATCGGCGCGCCAGCAGACTTCGCATGCTGGATCGCTTCCTTGGTCTGCGGCATCACGCCATCATCACCAGCAACGACCAGGATGACGATGTCGGTCAGCTGAGCACCGCGGGCACGCATGCGGGTGAATGCGGCATGGCCCGGGGTGTCGAGGAAAGTGATGACGCCTTTCTGCGTCGCCACGTGATAGGCGCCGATATGCTGGGTGATGCCACCCGCTTCGCCCGCGGCGACGCGGGTCTTGCGGATGTAGTCGAGCAGCGAGGTCTTGCCGTGGTCGACGTGGCCCATGATGGTGACGACCGGCGGACGAGGCAGGGCCGTCGTTTCCTGGACGTCGCCGGTGGCGGCGGTCATCAGGCCGTCTTCGACGTCGCTGTCCTTGACGAGACGGATCTTGTGACCCATCTCCTCGACCATCAGCGCGGCCGTGTCCTGGTCGATGATCTGGTTGATCGTCGCCATCAGGCCATTCTTCATCATGACCTTGATCAGTTCCGTCGCCTTCACGGCCATGCGGTTGGCGAGTTCGGCAACCGTGATCGCTTCCGGGACTTCGACTTCACGCACCACGGGCGCCGTCGGGCGCTCGAAGGTATGCGCGTTCTCGACATGGATCTGGCCGCTAGGCTTGCGCTTGGTCTTCTTGTCGCGCTTCCCGCCCTTGCCGGCCGCCAGGTGCAACTCGTTGCGCCCGCGATCAGCACCGGGACGATCCTTGTCGCGATCCGGCTTCTTGGCAGCGGCAGCGGCCGGCGGCGTCGGAGCGGGTGTCGGGATGATCTTGACTTCGGTCGCGCGGCGCAGGTTCTCGGCCGCACGGCGACGCGAGGACTCGGCATCCATGCGTGCGCGATAGATCGGATCGGTGCGCATCCGCTCGGCTTCGGCCGCCTTGACGCGCTCCGCTTCCTCTGCTGCCAGGCGCAAGCGGCTCGCTTCTTCCTCGGCAGCGACGCGCGCCGCTTCCTCGGCAGCGGCCTTGACGGCAGCGGCTTCGGCAGCGGCCGTGTCTTCAACGACGACCGGCTGCGCGGATTCAACGACCTTGGTCTCGGCAACCGTCTCGATCGCGACGGCCACGGCCGGCGTTTCCGGCGCGGCCGGCTGCGACACCAGTACCGGTGCAAGCGCCGGCGCATCGGCCGCTTCGATCTCGTCACTCTTGACGTAGGTGCGGCGCTTGCGCACTTCGATGCTCACCGTCTTGGTCGGCGCACCGCGGCCGCCACCCAGCTTCAGCTCGGTGGTCTCCTTGCGCTTGATCGAGATGCGGCTGTCCGAACCCGGAGACGTAGCGGCGCCCAGGACGGTCGAGGTACGGGAAATCTTGTGCAGATGCTGCAACAGCGCCACCTTGTCGGCCGGGCTGATCGGAGAGTCTGCATTTGCTACCGCCACACCGGCGTCCCTGAGCTGAGTCAGCATTTCAGGAACCGGCTTGCGCAGCTCGGCGGCGAGGTCCAACACGGTAAGGCTGCTCATCGGCGCGCTCCGGAGGGGGTTAGGCCTTCTGTGACTCAAGGCCACGGGCGGTCATGATCAACCGGGCCGCGACGTCATCGTCCATCGGCACTTTTTCAGTCAGTTCATCAGTCGCGAGATCGGCAAGATCGTCGCGCGTCACAACACCGGCCGCGGCCAGGCGATACGCGAGATCTTCGTCAACCCCCGGAACAGCGAGCAAATCTTCCGCCGGCTGCACGGAGGCAGCCTGTTCGGCCTTGGCCAGTGCGCGGGTCAGCAGCACGTCCTTGGCACGATTACGCAGTTCTTCGACGATCTGCTCGTCGAATTCCTCGATATCGAGCAGTTCCTCGTCCGGCACGTAGGCGATCTCTTCAAGCGAAGCAAAGCCTTCCTGAACCAGGATCAGCGCCACTTCGGCGTCGACTTCCAGAGCTTCCATGAACAGGGCCTGGACCGTCTGGTTCTCCTGTTCCTTCTTGGACTCGGCTTCGGCCGCGGTCATCACGTTGAGCGTCCAGCCGGTCAGCTCGGACGCCAGCCGCACGTTCTGGCCGCCACGGCCGATCGCCTGGGCCAGCTTGTCTTCGGCCACGGCGATCGACATCGCGTGGGAATCTTCATCGACGATGATCGATTCCACTTCGGCCGGCGCCATCGCATTGATGACGAACTGAGCAATGTTGTCGTCCCAGGGCACGATGTCGATGCGCTCGCCGGCGAGTTCGTTGGACACGCTCTGCACGCGCGAACCGCGCATGCCGACGCAGGCCCCAACCGGATCGATGCGCTTGTCCTTGGCCTGCACGGCAATCTTGGCGCGCAGGCCGGAATCACGCGCCGCACCCTTGATCTCGATCAGACCCTGGGCGATTTCCGGCACTTCGAGCTTGAACAACTCGATCAGGAACTTCGGCGCCGTGCGGCTCAGGAACAGCTGCGGGCCGCGCATCTGCGGGCTCACTTCGTAGAGATAGCCCCGGATTCGATCGCCCGGACGTACCGGCTCGCGCGGGATCACCTGGTCACGCGGGATGATCGCTTCGGTAGTGCCACCGAGATCGACGATGATCGCGCCGCGCTCGATGCGCTTGACCAGACCGGTCATCAACTCGCCGACACGATCGGCGTAGGCGTCGACGATCCGGGCACGCTCTGCATCGCGGACCCGCTGGAAGATGACCTGCTTGGCCTTCTGGGCACCGATGCGGCCGAACTCGATCGACGGCAGTGATTCCTCGCGCACATCGCCCGGCTTGGCGTCCGGCTGGGTTTCCTGAGCACGGGCGAGCAGAATCTGACGGAGCGGCGTCTCGAAGTTCTCATCTTCGTCGTCGACGATCGTCCAGCGACGCCAGGTCTCGTAGTCACCGGTGTCGCGGTCGATGGTGACGCGGATATCCCACTCCGAGCCGTAGTGTTCCTTGCTCGCCGAAGCCAGCGCTGCTTCCAGCGCCTGGAAGATGATTTCCTTCTCGACGCCCTTTTCATTGGAGACGACATCCACCATGAGCAATACGTTCTTGTTCATGAACCTGTCTTCTCCTTGTCAAAGTTCGGTACCAACTTGGCCTTGTCGATATCGGCCAGCGGCAATGTGATGACGCCTTCTGCAGTTTCGATCGAAACCTCGTCATCGGTCGCGTCGACCAGCACGCCCTGAAAGCGACGGCGGCCGGCAACCGGGGCGAGGGTCTGGATTCTGGCAACCTCGCCCTTGAAGCGCTGGAAATGCTCCGGCTTCACGAGCGGGCGATCGAGGCCTGGCGAGGAAATCTCGAGACGATAGGCTTGCGTGATGACGTCTTCGACGTCGAGCGTCGCAGCCACTTCGCGACTCACTTTTTCGCAATCATCCAGCCCGATGCCGTCCGGCGAGTCGATGAACAGGCGCAGCATGCCGGAGCCGTCACGGGGACTGTATTCCAGCAGCACCAGCTCGTAACCGATGGCATTCACCACCGGCTCCAGCAGTTCGATCAAGCGATCTCGCAGCACCCAGCTTCCTCGTTTGAACCATCCGGCGGGACGGTTTCCAATAATTCGAAAAACCAATAAAAAGGGCCCACACGGGGCCCGAATGCTGCGTACAACCTGAATTGGTAGCGGGGGCAGGATTCGAACCTACGACCTTCGGGTTATGAGCCCGACGAGCTGCCAGACTGCTCCACCCCGC
>UEXO01000018.1_pt1 | contig 37984 bp, 28 predicted proteins | sample 4301131 | NCBI WGS metagenome assembly UEXO01 (sample SAMEA4773185, study PRJEB27434) | metagenome | biome: 2259; feature: agricultural soil; material: soil | place: USA | collected 2014-09 | depth 0.25 m | reverse complement strand
ATCAACGGCGGCGCCTTCCGCAGCGATACCGGCAGCGTCGGCGCCGGCGATACCATCGTCGTCCAGCTGGCCGCGGCAGCGGAATTCGCCGCCAGCCGCACGGCAACGGTCACCGTCGCCGGCCGCAGCGGCAGCTTCGTCGCCGTCACCCGCAGCGCCGACAGCACGCCGGATGGCTTCAGCTTCACGGCGATCGCCAACGCGGTGCCGAGCGTCGTCCAGTTCAGCAATCCGATCATCGTCAGCGGCATCGAGATGCCGGTGGCGATCGCGCTGGCCGGTGACAGCTCGGCGGCCTACCGGATCAACGGCGGCGCCTTCACGATCGCGGTCGGCACGGTGCGCAACGGCGACACCGTCGAACTGCGCCTGCGGGCGCCGGCGACCGCCGCCACCGGCACCGCCGCGAGCCTGATGATCGGCGGCGTCAGCAGCTCGTTCACGGTCGCCACGGCGGCGTCGACGCCCGGCACGGCGCCGGAGCCGTTCGCGTTTGCCGCCGTCGAAGGCGCCGCGGCCGCCAGCCTGCGGATCAGCAATCCGGTGACCATCAGCGGCATCAGCAGTCCGGTGAGCATCTCGGTCAGCGGCGATGCCTCGGCGCAGTACAGCGTCAATGACGGCGCCTTCACCAGCGCCAAGGGCTCGGTCATTGCCGGCGACGTGGTGCGCCTGCGCCTGCAGGCCTCGGCCAGCCTGTCGACGACGGTATCGGCCAAGCTCAGCGCTGGCGCGACCCGCGCCTCGTTCTTCGTCACCACGCTGACTCCTGACCTGACCCCGGACGCCTTCGTGTTCAACAGCCTGGCCGGCGTGGCGCGCGGCTCGGTGCAGACCAGCAACGCGATCACCCTGAACGGCATCAACACGGCGGCCTCGATCAGCATCGTCGGCGGCAGCTACAGCATTGACGGCACCGCGTTCACCGACGTGGCCGGCTGGGCGGCCAGCGGCGCGTCGATCGTCGTGCAGCTGGTCGCCGCCAGTGAGGCCGACACCGCGACACAGGCGACGCTGACCGTCGGCAATGCCAGCGCCAGCTTCGGCGTCACGACCGAAGCGATCGATGCCCTGCCGGACCCGCTGGTCCTGTTCGGGCCGCCGACCGGCTTCCCGGTGCTGGTCCAGACCAGCAACCTGCTCACCGTCAGCGGCATCAACACGGCGGTGCCGGTGTCGGTGTCCGGGGGGCGCTACAGCCGCAACGGCGCGCCGTTCACGACCGTCGCCGGCGTGGTCAACAACGGCGACACGCTGGCGGTGCAGGTGCAGGCGCCGGCGATCGTCGGCGGCAGCGCCACGGTCAGTCTCGTGGTCGGCGCCGACGGCTCGGCGGTGTCGGCGTCATACGCCGTGACCACGGCCGCGCCGGTTGACACGGTGCCCGATCCATTCGAGTTCGCGGCGCTGAGCGGTGTGGTGCCGCAGAGCGAGCAGTTCAGCGCGCCGATCACCATCCACGGCAACAGCAGCGCCAGCCCGGTGGCCATCGTCGGCGGCCAGTACAGCATCAATGGCGGCCCCTACATCGCCGAAGGCGGCAGCGTGCTGGCCGGCGACCAGCTCAGCGTGAAGCTGGTCGCGGCCCGGAACTTCAACAGCCGGGCGACCGCCACGGTGACCATCGGCGGCTTCAGCGCCGCGTTCTCGGTGACCACGGCGGCCAGCGTCTCGACGCGTCCCGCGCCGTTCGCGCTGGCCCGGGTGTCGTCGCCTGACAACCCGGTGGATCTGGCCTATTCGCTGCCGGACACCGTCATCACCAGCAACACCGTGACCCTGAGCAACATCCTGGCGCCGGTGCCGATCTCGGTCACCGGTGGCACCTACAGCATCGACGGCGGGCCTTACACCAGCGCTGCCGGCACTGTCGGCAACGGTGCCCAGGTGACCGTGCAGATGGTCATGGCGCCGATGTTCAACACCACGCGGACGGTCAAGCTGGTGGTCGGCAACGTCAGCGCCTCGATGAGCGCCAAGACCACCGCGAGCGCGCTGGCGACGACGCCGGTCGAGCTGTCGGGCGGCGAAAGCTACATCTATCGCAGCACGGCCCTGCCTGACGTGCCGCTGCGCGCCTTCGTGTTCAAGCCTGTCGGCTGGCGGGCCGAGATCAAGCGGCCAGCCTACGTGTTCTTCTTCGGAGGCGGCTGGGTGACCGGCACGGCGTCGACCTCGCGAATGAACTGGGCGCGCGAGCAGGGCATGGTCGGCGTCGCCATCGACTACCGCACCAACCAGCGTTTCGGCACCACGCCGCTGGAAGCGGTGGACGACGCGCGTGCCGCGCTGCGCTGGGTGCAGGACCACGCGGAGCAGTTCGGCATTGACCCGGCGCGGATCGTGGTCGCCGGCTCCTCGGCCGGCGGCCACCTGGCGCTGTGGACGGCGATCGGCCAGACGCCGGTCGGTTCGGACCCGGCCAGCGCCCCGCTGTATCCGCCGGCGGCACTGGTGCTGTCGAGCCCGGTGTCGGACAGCTCGCCGGCGCTCGGCTACCGGCCGGATCGTTTCGGCGTCAATGCCGAGGCGCTGTCACCGGTCTCGCACCTCGATGCCCGGATGCCGCCGCTGATCGTCCATCACGGCGATCTCGACATCACCGTCGCGCAATCACGTTCGGTGGCGCTGTGCAATGCGCTGCAGGCCGGCAACAACATCTGCGAGTTCCACAACGTGCCGGGTGCCAGCCACGCCTTCAGCGACGTGCCGGAGTCGTTCGCGATCAACGACAACCAGGTGGCCGAGTTCCTGCTGCAGCAGGGTGTGCTGCCGGCGCTGAGACCTTAGAAATCGACCGCCGGCCTCGTCGTTGCGAGAGGCCGGCGGAAACGCCGCGGTTCAGGGAACCGGAACCAGCCCGGCGCCGCTGCCGCTGCTGCCGTCGCCCTTGCTCGACTTCAGGCTGACCTTGCTGAAGCCGGACAGGCTGACCAGACCGATCAGGTCGACGACGCGGCCATAGGCGATTTTCGCATCACCCTGCACGAACACCAGGGTGTCCGGGTCCTGGCGGGACAGTTCGATCAGCCGCGGCTGCAGGGCATCGGCTGCCGTGACCTGCGGGCCGTTGCCGTCGCCGGCGTCGATGTAATAGATGCCGTTGGCGTCGATCGACACCACGGTCGGCTCCTTCGGCTTGTCGCTCGGCGCCGAACTGGCTTTCGGCAGGGTCACCGGCAGCTGCGACATCATCAGCGGCGCGGTGACCATGAAGATGATCAGCAGCACCAGCATTACGTCGACCATCGGCGTGATGTTGATCTCGGCGACCGGTGCGAGGTCGGCTTCTGCATGGGCACCGCGCTTCTTGGCCATCAATTGCATCCTGTTCGTGTAAGGACCCGCCGCGCTGCCGTTGTCGTCGTGCTGCGCCGGGCGGTACCACGGGGTTGCCGGGAGTTTATCGCGCCGCTTCGCGGCCCGTCTAACCACCGTGACGGGCGTAAATAGGCTTCCTGCATGACAATTTCGTGACGATCGCCTGTCGACTGCCATCGACTGTCACGGTTCCTGCTTATGCTCGCAAGACTGACGCCAGCGCCGACGCAATCCCGATGCCTTCCTCGAACGCCACCCCGAAACGCGCTCTGCCTTTGCTGCCATCCCTGATGCTGGCGGCGCTGCTCGGGGCCTGCGCCGTCCAGGTACCGCAGCCGGACGGCGCGGCGCCAGTCGCGATCAAGCTGATCGCGCTGAACGATTTCCACGGCAACCTGCTGCCGCCAGGCGATGCCTTCCCATTGCCGGATGATCCGGGCCAGTCGGAAGTGCCGGTGCCGCTCGGCGGCGCGGCCTTCCTGGCGACCGCCGTGCGCAGCCTGCAGGCGCGCAACCCTTTGAACGTGGTGGTCGCGGCCGGCGATCTGATCGGCGCCTCGCCGCTGCAAAGCTCGCTGTTCCACGACGAGCCCTCGATCGCGGTGCTCGACGAGATCGGCCTGAAGTTCAGCGCGGTCGGCAACCACGAGTTCGACCGCGGCCGCGTCGCCCTGCTGCGCATGCAGCGTGGCGGCTGCGCGCCGGATGGCACAGTCGGCGTCGATACCTGCGTCGGCGGGCCGTACCCCGGTGCACGTTTCCGGTATCTCGGCGCCAACGTCATCGATGAAGCGAGCGGCGCGTCGCTGCTGCCGGCGACGGCGATCCAGGAATTCTCCGTGCCGGGCCGCAGTGTGCCGTTGCGCGTCGGCTTCATCGGCCTGACCCTGGAAGGCACGCCGGAACTGGTCGCCCGGCGCGGCATCGCCGGCCTGCGGTTCGAGGACGAGGCCGACACCATCAACCGCCACGCCGCCGCTCTGACCGCGCAGGGTGTGCGGGCGATCGTCGTGCTGATCCACGAAGGCGGCGAGCTGCCGCGCGCAGCGCCGTTCGACGACGAACGCTGCGACGGCTTCGCCGGGGCGATCATCGGCATCGTCGCGCGGCTCGATCCGACGATCGATGCCGTGGTCAGCGGCCACACCCATCGCGTCTACCGCTGCCACCTGCCGAGTCGCGACCCGGCACACAGCATCCTCGCGACCAGCGCCGGCAACGCCGGCCGTTTCTTGACCGATCTCGACCTGTGGCTGGCGCCGGATAGCGGCGAAGTACTCAGGAGCGAGGCGCGTACCGTCGCCGTGGTCAATGACAGCCCCGCCAATCCGCGGCCCGAACGCTATCCACCGCTGGCTGCCGAGCCCGCCGTCGCGGCGGTCGCCGCCGAGTTCGACCGCCGTTCCAAGGATCGCAGCGCCCGCCCGGTCGGCCGGATCGCCGCGCCGCTGAGCCGCAAGCAGGACCCGGCCGGCGAGATGGCGCTGGGCTACGTGATCGCCGATGCTCAGCTGGCAGCGGCGGCCAAGCATGGAGGCCGGCGTGTCGATCTGGCACTGATGAATCCTGGTGGCGTGCGTGCCGATCTGGTGCCGCTCGACGCCGAAGGCACGGTCAACTACGGACAGATCTACACGGTGCAGCCGTTCGGGGGCGGCCTGGTGGCGATGACGCTGAGCGGCGCCCAGATTGTCGCGGTGCTCGAACAGCAGTGGCGGCCCGACGGCCGCTATGCACTGCTGTTGCCATCGGCGAGCCTCAATTACGCCTGGCGCAACAGCCGGCCGCTCGGCGAACGGATCGACCGTGCCAGCATCCGCATCAACGGTGAGCCGCTGGTCGAGACGCGGCGCTACCGGGTAGTCGTCAATGCGTTCCTGGCCAACAGCGGCGATGGCTTTGCGGTGCTTGGCGAAGGCGACGAGCGCGTCGAGTTCGGGCTCGATCGCGAAGCACTGATCGATTACCTGAGCGCCGATGCCCCGTTGCCGGCGCCGGCCCTGGGGCGCATTCGCCGGCTCGACTGAGCCTGCCTCAGCGCTGCTCGTCCTGCCAGCGCCGGAAGGCTCGGTGCTCGGCCTCGGTCTGCGCCGCCTGACGCCGGGCGACTTCGCGCAGCTCGCCGGCGAAATCTTCGGGCGCTGCAGCCAGGCGCAGAGCAACCGCTTCACGGGATGCGCCAGGGCTTCCGAGCGCATGAGTCTTGGCAAGCACCTGCGCGGTATAGCGGGCAACGTCCCGCCAGGCTGCCGGCTTGTCGAGCTTGTCGCAGTCCAGATCGGCCTCGAACGGCGATTTCTCGCGCACCAGGAATGGCAGTGCTTCAAGCGTCGTCCAGCCGGTGCGGGGATCGGGGTGGGTCTGCAGACGGCGGATCGCGGCGGCGACCCGTTGGCCGTGATGAACCGGCAGCGCCGCTTGTGCTTCGCCACTGGCCGGCAGGCGCAACGCGCTGGCCGCCTGCTCCTTGAATTCGAGGATCAGCTCGCCGGCCTCACCGGCCGCGACCGCGACCCGCAGGTGATAGCGGTGGCGGCCCAGGCTGCCGTTGCCGGCGCCGCGGCGCTCGTGAACGGCGAGCAGGCTGTGGTCGTCCAGCCGGCCCGCGGTTCCGTCCGGCAGGCTGTCGCGATAGGCCGCCAGCGCGGCCGCGAACGCCGGCCAGCGCGAGCGCGGCACCGCGGCCCATTTGGCGCCGCTGCCGACGCTGGCCAGCAGTTCGGCACGGGATTTCTTCGCCAGCTTGGCGATCCGCTTGCGGACATGGCCCTCGGTGGCGTCCGTGGTCAGCCGGAAGTGCGCCGGGCTGGGCCGGTCGCCGGCAAAGCCCACGAACGCGCTCGCGTAGTGCCGGGCGAGGTCGCCGAGCACGCCGTCGATCGCCACTTCGTCGACACCGCGCAGCCGGGCGGCAAGCACCAGGCTGGTTGCCAGCCGCCAGACATCGTGGACCACCGGGCCGTAGCCTGCCTCATCGAAATCGGCGAGATCGAACACGGCGACGCCGCTGGCATCGCGCCGGGTGCCGAAGTTCTGCAGATGGACGTCGCCATTGAGCAGCAGCCAGTGCGCCGGCTCGCCGGTGAACGCCGAGCGCAGGCCTTGCACGGCCTCATGGAACAGCGGCGCGGTGCCGCGGAAATAGCCATAGGCATCCGCCGCCATCTTCCGGTACTTGGCCGCGACCTCGTCCGGCAGGCGTACACGATACGGCGCGTGCAGCGCCTCGATGCGGGCGATAACCTCGTCGCCATCCCGCGTCGACGAGGTCATCGCGGGCTTCAGGCCGCGGTGGGGACGAGGCCCGAATGGCGCAGCAGCGCCTCGACTTCCGGTTTGCGGCCGCGGAAGGCGATGAACAGGTCCATCGCCTCCTGCGAGCCGCCGTTGGCCAGCACAGTATCGCGGAAGCGGCGACCGGTGGCTGGCGAGAAGTCGCTCTCCTCGAACGCCGCGAAAGCATCCGCGGACAGCACCTCGGCCCACTTGTAGCTGTAGTAGCCGGCTGCATAGCCGCCGGCAAAGACGTGGCCGAAGGAGTTCGGCATCCGGTTCCAGGCCGGTGGCGGGAACACGCTGACCAGCGCCCGGGCTTCGTGCAGCCGGTCGAGGATCGCCTTGCCGTCGGCGGTGTCGCGGTGCAGGCGCAGGTCGAACAAGGCGAATTCGACCTGGCGCAGCGTCATCAGTCCGGCCTGGTAGCCACGACCGGCCTGCAGCTTGGCGAGCAGGGCGTCGGGGATCGTCTCTCCAGTCTGGTAGTGGCGGGCGAAGCCGTTGAGCGTGGCGCGGTCGTAGCACCAGTTCTCCATGAACTGGCTCGGCAGTTCCACGGCATCCCAGGCGACGCCGCGGATGCCGGACACCGAGGCTTCATCGACCCGGGTCAGCAGGTGGTGCAGACCGTGGCCGAATTCGTGGAACAGCGTCACGACCTCGTCGTGGGTGAGCAGCGCCGGCTGGTCGCCGAGTGGCGGCGTGAAGTTGCAGGTCAGGTAGGCCGCCGGCCGCTGCAGGCCGGTCGCGGTGCGGCGACGGACCAGGCATTCGTCCATCCAGGCGCCGCCACGCTTGTCCTCGCGGGCAAACGGATCGAGGTAGAACAGCCCGATCTCCGTGCCGTCCGTCTCGCTCAGGCGCCAGGTGGTGACGTCCTTGTGCCAGGTGGCGATGCCTGGCGCCGCGACGATGCGCACGCCGTACATCCGCTCGACGACTTCGAACATCCCGGCGATCACCTGCGGCGCCGGGAAGTAGGGCCGCAGTTCTTCCTCGGAATAGCCGAGCTTCTGTTCCTTGAGCTTTTCCGAATAGTAGGCGACGTCCCAGGGCTGCAGATCGGTGAGGCCGTCGCGCGCTTTCGCGAAGGCGCGCAGTTCTTCCAGTTCGGCGAGCGCGAACGGCCGCGCCTTGCGGGCGAGGTCGAGCAGGAAGGCTTCGACGGCGTCCGGCGACTCGGCCATCTTGGTCGCCAGCGACAGCTCGGCGAAATTGCCGAAGCCAAGCAGGCGTGCTTCCTCGTCGCGCAGGGCGATGATTTCCTGCATCAGCGGCGTGTTGTCGAACTGCCCCGCCTGCGGGCCGAGTTCCGAGGCGCGGGTTGCGTAGGCCTCGTACAGCTCGAAGCGCAGCTCGCGGTTGTCGGCGTAGGAGATCACCGCGTCATAGCTTGGAAAGTCGAGCGTCAGCAGCCAACCGTCCTGGCTTTTGGCCTTCGCCTTGCCGGCAGCCTGCGCCTTGCCTTCCTCGGTCATGCCGGCAAGCAGGGCCTCGTCGATCACCGGCTTCGACCAGGCCTGCACCGCGTCCATCAGGTTTTCCTCGAACTTGGTCTGCAGCTCCGACAGGCGCAAGGCGATGACCTTGTAGCGCGCTTTCTGATCCGCCGGCAGGGCGATGCCGGACAGCTTGAAGTCGCGGATAGCGTCCTTCAGCACTTTCCGGCGCGTTGGCGAGAACGAGGCCGCGGCCGGGCTGGCCGCCAGTTGCTCGTAGGCCTGGTACAGCGCTTCGTTCTGCGACAGCTCCAGGCCGTATTCGGTAATCTTCGGCTGCACGGCATTGAAGGCCTTGCGCCAGTCGGCGGTCGAGGTGACGCCGAACAGGTGCTGCACCGGTCCCCAGGCGCGGCTCAGGCGGTCGCTCCAATCTTCCTGCGGCTCGATCAGGCTTTCCCAGCTCGGCGCCTTGCCGCCGGCCGAGAGGCTCGCCAGCAGCGTGGCCAGCGCGGCGCGGTTGTCGGCCAGCACGCCGTCGATCGCCGGTTCGGCGTGCTCGGGCTTGATCGCGTCGAACGCGGGCAGGGTGTTCGGGTCGAGAGGGGAGGCCACGGGAGCGAGCAGCGGATTGGTCATGGAAAGGCCAGGGACAGAATTCGGGTCAGCAAGGGTAATGCTGGCGGCGGCAGCCGGTTCAAGAGCCAGCGCGGCGATCCTCGCACGGCGGCTGCCGCCGGGAAAATCGAAACTCCTGATCGCGGCGATAGATGCCGTGGACCCGGTTCGCGCCGACGGCCCGCTTCCTGCAGGAGCGGTGGGGCCGGCGCGGTATCATGCGCACCGGTTCCCGTTGCCCATCGAGAGACCTGTTTCCGTGCGCAAGATCCTGACGCTCATCGCTGCACTGCTGTTGCTGACCGCCTGTACCAGCCAGCAGCTGGTCAACGACCTGACCCCCGAAAAGGGCTATCGAATCTCATCGAACGTCGGTTTCGACGCCGTGACCGGCCTGCAGCTCGATGTCTACAGCCCGAATGGTGCGGCCAACGCCCCGGTCGTGGTGTTCTTCTACGGCGGTCGCTGGCAGGAAGGCAGCAAGGACGATTTCAAGTTCGTCGGCCAGGCGCTTGCCGCGCGCGGCTTCGTCGCCGTGCTGCCGAACTACCGCCTGTATCCGCAGGTGCGCTACCCGGCGTTCCTGACCGACAGCGCCAAGGCGGTCAAGTGGGTGCGCGGCCAGATCAATCAGTACGGCGGCGACCCCGGCAAGATCGTGCTGATGGGCCACTCGGCCGGCGCCTACAACGCGGCGATGCTGACTCTGAATTCAGAGCTGATGAAGTCGGTCGGCGGCGATCGCGCCTGGATCCGCGGCATGATCGGCCTGGCCGGACCCTACGACTTCCTGCCGATCACCGATCCGGACCTGCGCGACCTGTTCGGCGCGCCCGAGAACTACGAGCAGACCCAGCCGGTGATGTACCCGGACGGTCGCAATCCGCCGATGCTGCTGATGCACGGTCAGGACGACAAGATCGTGTCCTCGAGCAACAGCGAGAACCTCGCAGCCCGCATCCAGAAGGCCAACGGTCCGGTGGAAACGGTGATCTATCCGGAGATGAGCCACCGCAAGATCCTGGCGACCTTGGCCAGCGCCTCGCTGGTCAAGCTCGCGGTTGGCCAGAGCGACGTGATGTTCTACGTCAACGACTTCGTCAAGCGGATCACCAGCGCCAACGCGCCGAGGCCGCTGCAGGAAGCACCGGGCGGCCTGCAGACGATCGTGCCGACGCCGTGATCTTCGGCGTGATTGAGTCATGATCCGTGCGTATCGCGGTGCGCTGCCGCGTATCGGCAACAGCGTCTACATCGACGAGCAGGCCTGCGTGATCGGTGACGTCGAACTCGGCGACGACGCGTCGATCTGGCCGATGGCCGTGGTCCGCGGCGACGTCAACACCATCCGCATCGGTGCCCGCAGCAACGTCCAGGACGGCGCCGTGCTGCACGTCAGCCACGATGGACCGCTGCTCGAAGGCGGCGCCGCGCTGACGATCGGCGACGACGTCACCATCGGCCACCAGGCGATCCTGCACGGTTGCACGGTCGGCAATCGCTGCCTGATCGGCATGGGCGCCAAGATTCTCGACCGCGCCGTCGTCGAGGACGACGTGTTCATTGCCGCAGGCGCGCTGGTGGCGCCAGGCAAGCGCCTGGAATCCGGCTGGCTTTACCGTGGCAGTCCCGCGGTGGCCGCCCGTCGCCTGAGCGAGCAGGAGCTGTCGAATCTCGCCTATTCGGCTGCCCATTACGTCCGCGTCAAGAACCATTACCTGCAGAGCTGATCGCCAGTTCTCAACTTCAAGCAACCTCCAACCCAGAGCCTCATCGGACATGACCCGCAAGTTAGTGCTGCTGCGCCACGGCCAGAGCCAGTGGAACCTCGAAAATCGCTTCACCGGCTGGGTCGATGTCGACCTCACCGAGCAGGGCCGGGCCGAAGCCCGCGCCGGCGGTGAGCTGATGGCCGCCGAAGGCCTGCGTTTCGACGCTGCCCACACTTCGGTGCTGAAGCGCGCGATCCGCACCCTGAATACCGCATTGGACGCGATGGACCAGCAGTGGATTCCGGTGACCAAGTCCTGGCGCCTGAACGAGCGCCACTACGGCGCGCTGCAGGGCCTCGACAAGGCCGAGACCACTGCCAAGCACGGCGAGGCGCAGGTCAAGATCTGGCGCCGCAGCTACGACATCCCGCCGCCGGCGATGGACCTCGGCGACGCCGGCCATCCGGCCAACGACGTCCGCTACAAGAAGCTCGATGTCAACGCGCTGCCCGGGACCGAATCGCTGGCCACCACGCTCGACCGCGTGCTGCCGTACTGGCATGACCAGATCGCCCCGCAGCTGCTGGCCGGCCAGACGGTGCTGGTCGCCGCCCACGGCAATTCGCTGCGTGCGCTGTACAAGTATCTGAACAACGTCTCGGAGAGCGAGATCCTCGAGATCAACATTCCGACCGGCATCCCGCTGCTGTTCGAGCTGGACGACCAGCTGAAGGTTGTCAGCTATCGCTATCTCGGTGATCCGGAAGCCGCCAAGCGTGCCGCCGAAGCGGTCGCCAACCAGGCGAAGGCGAAGCACTAAACGTTCGAGCCGATTCTGCGGCCCTGTCCTGCGTTGCGGGGGCAGGGCCGTTTTCGTTGTGCGCCTACTCGGCTGACGCCGTTTTGAGCCGCTCGAAACGCGCCTGCAGACGAACCCGGATCTGCGGGTTGTAGAGCGCCTGCACCTGATCCAGCGTGCGCAGTGCCTGCTTGGCCTGCGGTAGGGCCGACGATTTGCCATCTCGCCTGGCGTCAAGTTCGGCAAGACCCATCTGGGCTTCAGCGACGGCGGGCAGGGTCCGACCATTGGCGTGCAACAGCACTGCCGCGAATTCCGCGCGGGCCAGCGATGGATCACCGTGTTCGGCCAGGTGCTGCGCCCAGCGGGCACGAGCGTCGAGTGCCGCTTCGATGCCCGGACGGCCGAGTTTGCGATAGGTCTCGTGGGCGGCGGCGAACTGCTGGCCGGCTTCGTCATCGCGACCGACTGCGGCCAGCGCCTCGCCGAGCGATAGCACGGCGTCGGCCTGACGCAGCTCGACCGGCTTCGAGGTGATCGCCACCGTGCTGGCACGCTGCAGCAAGGGCAGTGCGGCGGCGGCGCGTCCCTGGTCGAGCAGAAAACGGCCGTAAGCGAGCCGGAACCAGGCGCCGCCTTCGCCCGACGAGGTGGGTTCATCGCTGCTGCCGGGGACTGGCGGTGCTTCGAGCAGCCCGTTTTCCTTTTCGAACAGTGCTTCCGCGCCAACATCGTCGCCTGCCCAGTGCATCAGCGTCGCCCGCCAGAGCACTGCTTCGAGCTGGGTATCGACCGAACGTCCGAAGGTCGCCAGCACCAGCTTCTCGCCGTCCTCGTAAGCCTTGCGCGCGGCGTCACGATGGCCGAGCCGGCGTTCGTAGTGAGCCAGTTCGACGGTCTGCCAGGCGATGAACCAGTCGTTGCGATCCGGCCGCTGCTGTTCCATGGCGATCGATTCCAGCGCCGTGCGGCGGGCTTCGGCCAGCTGGCCGTCCGCCGCCAGCGCCTGGGCCAGATAGAAACGCGGCCAGCGCTGACTGCTGTCCTGCGGCGCGCGGTTGGCGTAGATCGCCGTGGCCTGCTGCAGATAGCCCAGCGCCTGCTTGGCGTCGCCGATATCGGCCGGGTAATGCCGGGCCATCGCGGTCAGCCATTGCGCCTCGACCGGCGAACCGGTCAATCCCTGGCTGCGGATCAGGCTCGCGGACTGGTTCAGCAGCGGCAGGCCGGAGCTGAAATCGCCGTACTCGATGTAGACCTTGGCCTGTTCGATCAGGCTGTCGATGATGCGCGGGTCGTCGCCGCCATGCAGTTCGGCAACCAGTGCCCGATAGCGCTGGTTGGCCTGTTCGGTGCGCGGCAGATCGTGCCACTGTCGAAACAACTTGCGGGCCAGTTCCAGCAGTTCCAGCCGGGTCTCGGGTTGCTGCTTCAGTTCACCGTCGAGATCGTCGACGATCAGGTCGAGCATCTCCCGGGCGGTGATCGAGCCGGCCGGGCGGTCGCTGGCGACCAGACGGCCGCTGGCGCTGAGCACCTTGAGCAGGAAGTCGCGCGTCGCATTAGCGCGGCTGGCTTCGCTCATCGCCAGGCTGGCCGCCTGCTTCGCTCGTTGCGCCTGCCACAGGCTAACGGCACCGCCGACGGCGATCGACAGGCTCAGCAGGGATGCCGATGCGATCGCCAGCCGATGACGGCGGACGAACTTCAGGCCGCGTTCGACGCGGGTGATATGACGCGCCTCGATCGGCTGATGGGCGAGATGGCGGCGCAGGTCGTCGGCCATCCGCTCGACCGAGCTGTAGCGCGCTTCCGGCCGGCGCGACAGCGCCTTGGCGAGGATGGCGTCGAGATCGCCTTGCAGCGCTCGACCCAGCGCCTTCGCATCGACTTCGCCGACTTCCCGGGCAAAGCCACTCACGGTCAGGTTCGAGGCCAGTCCGCGCTCATCTTGGTCCGCTCCAGTGGTGCGGCCGCGCGGCGCGCCAGGCCGGCGGCCGCAAAGCAGTTCATGAAGCACCACGCCAAGCGAATAGACATCGGTCGCCGCCGTCACCGTGCCACCGGCCAGTTGCTCGGGGGCTGCGTATTCGGGAGTGGCCGAACGGCCGGCGAGGCGAGTGATCTCGGTGAGGTCGCCGCGGCCGTCGTCGTCGATCAGCTTGGCGATGCCGAAATCGAGCAGCTTGGCGCGACCGTCGTCGGTGACCAGGATGTTCGACGGCTTCAGATCGCGATGGACGATCAGCCGGGCGTGGGCGGCGGAGACCGCATCGAGCACCTGCAGGAACAGCTGCAGCCGTGCCGCGATCGGCAGCCGGCGTTCGCGGCACCAAGCGTCGATGCGCTGGCCATCGACCTTCTCCAGCGCCATCCACGGCTGGCCGTCGTCGGCGATGCCGGCATCGTAGAGCTGGGCGACGTTCGGATGGCTGAGGCCGGCCAGGATGTCGCGCTCGCGGTTCAGGCGCAGCCGGGCGCCGGCGGTCAGCAGCCAGGTGTGCGGCAGCTTCAGCGCCACGTCCCGGTTCAGCGTGCCGTCGACCCGGCGTGCGCTCCAGACTTCGCCCATGCCGCCCTGGCCGAGCGGGGTCAGCAGTTCATAGGGACCTATGCGGCGGGCGGTCGAGAACGTCCAGGGATCGGCGCTGTTGCCCGGGCCAGACCGCAGTCGAGGCTGCTCGGCGGGTGGCTTTGCCTGGACCTCGGCATGAGCGGCTGCGGCGTCGCGCAGCAGCGGCACGAGATCAAGATGCTCGTCGGGCAGCCGCTGCAGCCAGGATTCGCGGGCGTCGGCCGGCAGGTCCAGGATCTCATCGAGCAGCGTCGAGAAAGTCGGCCAGCGCTCGGCAGGCAGTTCCGACAGCGGTATGCCCATCTTCAGGCCAGCAACAGGCGCATCAGGGTGCGGGCCTTTTCCCAGTCGCGGCGCACCGTGCGTTCGGTCAGGCCGAGCACTTCGGCGATCTCGGCTTCGGAAAAGCCGCCGAAGAAGCGCATCTCGACGACCTGCGCCAGGCGCGGCTCGCGGGCACGCAGCGCGGTCAGGGCGTTGTCGACGTGCAGCGGATCATCGTCGACCGGCGCACCGGGCTCTTCGGCAAGCATTTCCAACCGCAGTATCTCGCCGCTGCCGCGTCGTTCGGTCAGCCGTTCGCGGGCCAGATCGACGATCACCGAGCGCATGACGCTGGAGGCGTAGCAGAAGAACTGGCGCCGGGCCTTGCCGTCGAGCCGCTCGGGGCCGTTGGCCATCAGTTTCAGGTACGACTGGTTGACCAGCGCCGTGGTGTCGAGCAGCGTGAACTCGCCGGCCCGGCGCAGCCGGCTGCGCGCCAGCGCTTTCAGCTCCGGATACAGGTGCTGCCACAGCGACGGCAGGCTCTCGCCTTCGATGCTCTCGGTCTCGGGATGGACGGTCATTTAGGTATTGAACCTGAATAGGCGGGCGTCGGCTGATGGATGCGCGGCGGCGCCTATCGTGCCCGGTTCGTGGCATGCAGTCCTGGCGCCCGCCCGACGGCAGGTCCGGCGTGACGAACTACCTTGCCTCGGCCGGTACAGCGGGCAAGACTGTCGAGATGGTTAAATTTCGTTCACGGTCCATGTGCTTGAACCGCCTGGCAGTTCCGGCGGCTTGGGCTCAGGGGCCGGCAGCGAGCGCGGCAGTCGCGCATCGCGGTGCCGGGAAGGGCGCCGGCGAGGTTCACCCGAGTGGCAAAAATCACCCGAGGCAGCGTCCTGCCGAGGTTCTCGGAGCAGGCCAGGGGCTGGTCGGCACGGCAGCTGCACGGGGAGCGCGAAGTCAGATTTTTCAACAGCTTCCGAATATGGCTGCAGGCAGCAAATGTTCTATTCCCAAGGCTTGCCCCGCGATGCTGCATTGAGGCAAACCGCTGATGCAGAAAACGTCCTTGTCCGGTTTTCCGAGTCAGGCGCGTCTAGGTCATCGCATTGCCGATTCCCAGTGCAGAGCCATGAAATCTGTTCCGCGATTCTCAAGAGTTGTTGTTGACGACGGAGCCGATCCACGGCTTCCGCTGGCCTGGTGTCTTGCTCCGTTGACTTTCCCCTTTTTGAGAGCGTTTGGACACAAAGCGTGCCAAAACTGGCAATCTGCCCTCATGAACGAACCATCGGCTGGCACGGCTGGCACGGCTGGCACGGCTGGCACGGCTGGTTCGGGAAATCCCGCGGTGTTTCGTCTCGGCGTCGGTATCCGGCGCCGCTGGGGTGCTGTTGCATACGGACAGGAAGCTAGCTGATGGAAAGCGTCAATGAAGCCGCACAGTTCTTCGAGCGGAGCCGTCCACGCATCACGGCGGTGCTGCCGGTCCTGAAGGCGATCACCACGGAACTGCTTGGCCACGTTGGTGAAGAACAGCTGCGCGCCTTGTTCCACGCCGCCGGTGTACGCCTCGGCGAGGCCTATCCGGTCGAGAAGATCGAGCGCCTTGGCGAGCTTGAACAGCTGGCCCGCGATTGGCTGGCGGTCAATGACTGGGGCTGGCTGAAGATCGAACACCACGACGATGCCGTCGATTTCATCCACGGCGACTCCCCGCTGGAAGCCTGGTTCGGCGAAGCCGGCATGGCCTGGTCCGCGTCGCTGTTCGAAGGCCTGTATGCGACCTGGATCCGCCAGCTCGGCGCCGACGATCGCCTGCAGCTGCGCCAGATCCAGCTCGCCGACCGGCCAGCGAACGAACTGCGTTATCGCCTGACTCACGAAAGCCGCTTCCAGTAAGCGCGCACCGCGACACAACCGTGCCCGAGAAATCCCCAATCATGAGTTCTGCCCCGAACAATCCGCCCGAAGACGATGTCCAGCGGTTGCTGAAGCAGATGAACATGGCCGCCTTCCGATTCCGCAGTTTCGACCGTCCGGCCGATCACGACCTCAGTCAGGAATTCGATGCCGACGCCCCTGCCGAGCAGGCCGAGATGCCGGTTCCAGCCAAATCGCCGCTGGTGCCGTCGGCACCGCTGAGGGTCGCCGCCGCGGCAACGCCGGCGAAGCAGGCGAAGGCGGGGAAGCCCCTGGTCGCGGCCTCGCCGCCGCCGATGAACCGTGAGCGTGCGCCGGTCGACGAGGCCTTTGGTCGTCTGATCCGCAAGAACGAGCCGCGCGTCCGGCCCAGCCCCGCGTTCAGCCTCGATCTGCCGCTGCGGCCGCGGATCGTCGAAGTGCGGCCTGCGGCCAACAGCGAACTGCTGCTGACCGATGTCCTGAACCGCCTGTGCCGCCTCGGTGCGTCGAAGATCAGCCTGATCCGCGCCCGAGGTGAGGCATGACGCCAGCGGCGGATACGCAAGCCGGGGGATTGATCCGCAACGCCGTCCTGATGCTCAGCCTGCTGGTACTCGGTGCCGCGCTCTGGGGCTTCGCCGCGACACCGATGACCCTGCTCTGGCAGATGGTCTCCGGCTTGCTGGCGCTGCTGGTCGCCCTGTTGCTGCGCAGCCGTTCGCACGCCGTGCTGTTGATCCTGATGGGTCTGTCGGTCGCGTTCTCGACCCGTTACCTCTATTGGCGCTATACCGAGACGCTGCCGATCGGCGAGGGCCACACCGGCTTCGACCTGTTTTTGGCCTCGGGCCTGATCGCGGCGGAGACCTACGCCTACCTGATTCTGGTGCTCGGCTATTTCCAGGTGATGTGGCCGCTGCACCGCAGGCCGGTGCCGCTGCCGGAGGATCACGAGCTGTGGCCGACGGTCGACGTCTATATCCCGACCTATAACGAGCCGCTGTCGGTGGTCCGGCCCACCGTGCTCGCGGCGCTGGAAATCGACTGGCCCCAGGACCGGATCAAGGTCTACCTGCTCGACGATGGCCGGCGGCCGGAGTTCGCCGCGTTTGCCAAGCAGGTCGGCGCGATACACATGACCCGCCCCGACAATAACCACGCCAAGGCCGGCAACATCAACCACGCGCTCGGCAAGACCAAGGGCGAGTTCATCGCCATCTTTGATTGCGATCACATCCCGACCCGCTCCTTCCTGCAGCTCACCCTCGGTACCTTGCTCAGCGATCCGCGCATGGCGCTGGTGCAGACGCCGCACCACTTCTTTTCGCCGGATCCGTTCGAACGCAACCTGCGCACCTTCCGCAAGGTGCCGAACGAGGGTGAGCTGTTCTACGGCCTGCTGCAGGACGGCAACGATCTGTGGAACGCGACCTTCTTCTGCGGTTCCTGCGCAGTGATCCGGCGCACGGCGATCGCGGAAATCGGCGGCATCGCCGTGGAGACCGTCACCGAGGATGCCCACACCGCGCTGCGCATGCATCAGCGCGGCTGGAACTCGGCCTACATCAACATTGCCCAGGCGGCCGGTCTGGCGACCGAATCGCTGTCGGCGCACATCGGTCAGCGGATCCGCTGGGCACGCGGCATGGCGCAGATCTTCCGGCTCGACAATCCTTTGCTGGCCAAGGGCCTGAGCCTCGGCCAGCGGCTGTGCTACTCGAATGCGATGGCGCATTTCTTCTATGGCATCCCCAGGCTGATCTTCCTGACCAGCCCGATGGCCTTCCTGATCTTCGGCGCCCAGATCATCCACGCCGAGGCGCTGATGATCGTCGTCTATGCGCTGCCGCATCTGGCGCTGGCTGTGCTGACCAATTCGCGCGTCCAGGGCAGGTACCGGCATTCCTGGTGGGCCGAGGTCTACGAGACCGTGCTGGCAACCTTCATCATCCTGCCGACCACGCTGGCGCTGATCAATCCCAAGCTCGGCAAGTTCAACGTCACCGCCAAGGGCGGCATCGTCGACCGCGACTATTTCGACGGCGACATCGCCAAGCCGTATTTCTTCCTTTACCTGCTGAACCTGATCGGCATCGTCATCGGCCTCGGTCGCCTGCTGCTCGGCGACATCTCGCTGACTCAGACGGTCTGGCTGAACATGGGCTGGGCCGCCTACAACCTGATCATCCTCGGCGCCGCGCTCAGCGTCGCCGGCGAACGCAAGCAGCTGCGCCGTTCGGTGCGCGTCGAAGACGAGCTGAAAGCTGCGGTTCGCAAACCCGGGAGCCGCAAGATCGTGCAGACGACAACCTTCGACATTTCCACCGGCGGCCTCGCGCTGGTGCCCATCGCCGAATTGAGTGATTTCGCGATCGGTGATCCGATCGAGGTGTCGCTGGAATCGCCCGGCCGCCGCCTGTGGCTACCGGGCACGGTGCGCAAGGCCGACCAGGAGCTGCTGACCCTGGAGTTCGACAAGCTCAATGTCGCCCAGGAGTCGAGCCTGACGCAGTCGATGTTCGGTCGTGCTGACGCCTGGCTCGATTGGCGTGACCGCGAGGTCCGTGACAAGCCGCTGAAGGCGATGGCGATGATCTTCCGCATCTCGCTGATCGGCTCGGCGAAGTTCTGGCGCTGGGCCGGCAAGCAGTCGCTGGCGGCGATCGGCATGGGCCGCAAGGCAAGCGGCAGCGCCGCGATGGTCGTGGCCGCGGTGCTGCTCGCCGGCAACGCCAGCGACGCCCGGGCGCAGGTCGTCGATACGCCGCCGGCGGCCGAGCCTGCCGGCACGCCGGCGCTGTCGAAATCGTCGGTCGATCCGTTCGCCACCGCGGCGGTCAGCAAGCCGACTTCCGATCGCGCGGTGCACGAAACCACCCGCAAGCTGACTTTCGCCGAACTCGGCGTCGGTTTCCCGATGCGGCTGTCGACGGTGTTCGCCCAGGCCAGCGTCAGCGTGCCGCTGCGCCGCGACCAGGTGGTCACCGCGGCCAGGCTGCGCCTGAAGTACGCGTACTCGCCATCGCTGGTCGGCCGCTTCTCCAGCCTCACCGCGCTGGTCAACGACGAGGTCGTCGACACCTTCACGCTCGATCCGGCCACCGCCGCCCGCGCCGAGCGAGTCATCGACATCAACCCGGCGCTGTTTCTGGAGTTCAACCAGATCCGCTTCGACGGCGTCATGCATTACGTCGACACCGAGCGCGAGTGCGAGGACCCGACCCATTCCAGCCTGTGGAGCCTGATCAGCAACCAGTCGACCCTGGAGCTGACCCTGGCCTCGCTGCCGCAGCCGGCGAACCTGTCGCGCCTGCCACGGCCGTTCTTCGAGCCGAACGATCCGCGTCGCCTGCGCCTGCCAGTGGCCTTTGCCAGCCGCCCGAGCGCCGATGCGATGACCGCCGCCGCGATCACCGCCAGCTGGTTCGGCGCGCTCGCCGACTACCGCGGCGCCGAGTTTCCGGTCAGCTACGGCAACGTGCTGCCGCGCGGTCACGCGCTGGTGCTGCGCAGCGGCAAGGATTTCGAGTCCCAGCTCGGGCCGGTGCCCAACGGCGTGCAACTGCGCGTGGTCGCCCATCCCGACGATCCGGGCGCCAAGCTGCTGGTGCTCGAAGCCTCGGACGATGCCGGCCTGATCCGCGCCGCCCAGGCGCTGAGTCTGGGCACGGCTGCTCTCGACGGCAGTGAAGCGCCCATCAGTGAACTGGCGCTGCCGCCGGTGCCGCCGCGCGGCACGGCGCCACGCTGGATCGATCCGGAGCGTTCGACCCCGATCGGCAAGCTGGCCAATGGCCCGACCAGCGTCCGCGGCCTGACGCCCGGGCCGATCAGCTATGACTTCCGGCTGCCGCCGGACGTCTGGTTCTACGACCAGACCGGCGCCGAGATCGACCTCAGCTACCGCTATGCACCGATCACCGCGCAGGGCGCGACCTTGAGCACCCTGCTCAACGACGCCTTCGTCGCGTCGACGATCCTGGCCAATGCCGGCGGCGATGGCCGCGCCACCGGCGATGCCCGGGTGACGCCGGACCGCGCCCGGATCTCGGTGCCGGCCGGCCGCCTGGTGTCCAGCAACCGACTCAGCTTCCAGTACCAGTTCCGGCGCATCGCCCCGAAACCCTGCGAATCGTTCCAGGCCGACTCGCTCGCCGGCTCGGTGGATCCGGATTCGACGCTCAGCTTCGGTGACCACGCCCGCTATGTGCGCTGGCCGGATCTGAGCCGCTTCCGCGACGCCGGCCTGCCGTTCTCGCTGCAGTCCGATTTCGGTGAAACCGCGGTGCTGCTGCCCGACGCCGTCGACGAGGACGCGCTGGCTGCGGCCCTGGTGGTCGCTGGTCACTTCGGCCAGGTCACCGGCGCGCCGGCGCTGCGCATCGCCGTCGATACCTTCGGCAACGGCGCCCGTTACCCCGATCGCGACGTGCTGCTGATCGGCCGCCAGACCCAGCTCAACCCGCCGGAAGACTGGCTGGCGACGCTGCCGGTGGTGATGACCGTCGACAGCGTCACCCTGAAGCCGGTGAGCGCGGTCGATAGCCTGCAGGTCTGGGCGTCCGGGCGCGACATCGAAGGCGCGCGCAGCTATGCCGGGCGGGTGCTGGCCGGCAACAGCGGCGAGCTGGGCGTCATCGTCGGCGGCCGTTCCCCGTTCAGCGACCATTCGGCGGTCTGGCTGGCTGCCGGTTCGAAGGTGCCGTTGCTCAGCGTCGCCGAAACCTTGATCGATCCGGCGCGCCGGCAGTTCATCGCTGGCGACGTCTCGCTGCTGCGTGGCAGCCAGGTCAGCGGCTACCTGCTCAGCGACCAGTGGGGGCTCGGCCATTTGCCCTGGTACCGGCAGTTCCGAGACTGGCTCGCTGCCCGACCCTGGCTGATGACGCCGCTGGCGCTGGTCTTCGCGGCGCTGGCGGCGCTGCTGCTCTATGGCAGCCTGAGCCGGCGCGCGGCGCGACGTTTGAAGGCTGGCGGCGCATGACCGCGATGGTCTCCCGACGGCGCCTGCTGCTGGCCGGCGTCGGACTCGGGCTGTCGCTGCCGCTGGCGGCTGCCGAGGTCGCTGCCCGCCCGAACGGTTGGCCGGACGGCCGGCCGGCTTGGCAGCAGTTCGCGGCGGGCTACATCCGCGACGACGGCCGAGTCGTCGACTGGACCGATCACGCGCGCAGTACCTCGGAAGGGCAGTCCTACGCGCTGTTCTTCGCCCTGGTGGCCGGGGACCGGCCGCGTTTCGAGCAAGTGCTCGCCTGGACGCGCGACAACCTCGCCGCCGGCAGCCTGAAGACCAATTTGCCGGCCTGGCACTGGGGTCAGATCAGCCCGGACGGTGACCCCAGCTGGGGCGTCGTCGACCCGAACTCGGCCTCCGATGCCGATCTCTGGATCGCCTACAGCTTGCTGCAGGCCGGCCGGCTCTGGCAGCGCGACGACTACAGCGCCGAAGCGCACGCGCTGCTGAGCCTGGTCGAAGCCCAGGAGGTGCGCCGCGCTGGACCGCTGGCGCTGCTGCTCCCGGGTCGCATCGGCTTCGAGACCGAAGCCGGCCTGCGCCTCAATCCCAGCTACCTGCCGCCGTTCCTGCTCAAGCACCTGACCGTGGCGAGGCCGAAAGGCCCCTGGCAAGCGGTGCTGAACAGCTACGTGAAGCTGATGCCGGCGCTGGCGCCGGGTGGACGTATTCCCGACTGGTTCGTGCTGACGCCCGAAGGGCCGCGACTGGACCTTGCCAGCGATGGCCGGGGCAGCTACGACGCGATCCGCAACTACCTGTGGGCCGGGCTCGGCCCGGACAGCGTGCCGGAGGCCCGCGCGCTGCTGGCGGCGCTGAAGCCCTATCTGGCGCTGCTGCGCGGCATCGGCCGGACTCCCGAGGTCTGGTATCCGGACGGCCGCGCGCCGACCGGCATCGGCGCGCCCGGCTTCGACGCTGCGCTGTTGCCGTTCCTGACTGCCGCTGGCGCCGACGATCTCGCCGCCGCCGCCCGCGAGCGCCTGGCCCGGGCCCGGATCGGCGGGCTGCTGGGTTCGCCGGCCCGCTATTACGACCAAGTCCTCGCCCTGTTCGGTGAAGGTCACGACCAGAAACGATTCCGCTTTGGCCAAGATGGCCGCCTGGAGCTGCCATGACGCCCGTACGCCCACCGCTCCGCCCACTGTTCCGTTCGCTGCCCGCGTCGCTGCCCCGATCATTGTTGTGCGCCGTCCCGATCCTGCTCGCTGCCGCCGGCCACAGCCTGCCGGCGCAGGCCCAGCCCGATCGCGCGGCGCTCGGCGCGCTGATCGAGCAGGGGCGCTACTGGGAAGGCCGCGAGCAGTACGGCCGCGCCCGCGAGGCCTGGCAGCGCGTGGTCGATGCCGATCCCGGCAATGTCGAGGCGCTCGGTCGCCTGGTCTCGCTGGCTGCACGCGAGAACGACAAGGCCGGCGCGCGCCAGTATCTCGACCGTTTGCGCACCGCCGCGCCGGGCTCGGCGACGCTGAAGCAGGCGGAAGCGGTGGTCAGTGGCAGCGACGGCCGCAATGTCGCCAGCGCCGCCGATAGCGCCGCGGCACTGGCGCGTGCCCGTGCCGCCGCCGCTGCCCAGGATTACCCGGCCGCGCTCGCCGCCTATCGCGAGGCTTTGGGCGGCGAGCCTAGCAGCGGCCCGAATGCGCTGGAGTACTACCAGACGCTCGGCGCCACCGACGCCGGCTGGGAGCCGGCCCAGCGCTGGCTGCGCGACAACGCCGCACGCAACCCCACCGATTCCGCCGCTGCGCTGGCGCTGGCCCAGCACCTGACCTATCGCGAAAGGACCCGTCGCGAAGGCATCGACAAGCTGGCGGCGCTGAGCGCGCATCCGAGTGTCGGTGCCCAGGCCCGGAAATCGCAGCGCAAGGCGCTGGTCTGGCTCGAAGCCAAGCCCGCCGACGCTCAGCGCTACCGCGCCTGGCTGGCCAGTGACGAGCAGGACGCCGAGATCCGCAGCAAGCTCGACGGCCTCGCCAGTGCCCAGCGGGCCCAGGCCAATGCCGCCCACGGCGCACGGGTCAGCGGCCTGTTCAAGCAGGCCGACGGCGGCGATATCGCCGGTGCCGAAGCCGGCTTCACCGAGATCCTCAAGGCCAGCCCCGGCAATGCCGATGCGCTCGGCGGCATCGGCGTGGTGCGGCTGCGCCAGCAGCGCTACGAGGAAGCGAAGAACTATCTCGACAAGGCGCGCGCGGCGTCGCCGGCCACCGCCGGCCGCTGGCGCGAGGCGCTGACCGCGGCGACCTTCTGGTCGCGCGTGCAGGCCGCCGAGAAGGCGCGCCTGGCCGGTGATTACAGCGCCGCCGATGCCGCCTACGGGGCGGCGCTGGCGGCGGCGCCTTCGGAAGTGCCGGATTCGGTGCGTCTCGCCCATGCCGACGTGCTGCTCAACCGCGGCAAGGATCGCGAGGCGGAAGCGGTCGCCCGCAGCGTCCTCAAGCGCGACGACCAGAACGCCGATGCGCTGGCCGTGCTGCTGACCGTGCTCAGCCGCAGCGGCCGCGATGCCGAAGCGCTGCAGCTGTCCCGCAAGGCGCCGGCCAAGCTGCGGCCGCAGGTCGCGACCCTGCGCGCCGACCAACTGCGCCGCCGTGCCAAGCAGGCCCGCGATGCCGGTGATCTCGCCGGGAGCGAGCGCCTGCTCAACGACGCGCTGCTGGAGGCGCCGACCAATCCCTGGATCCGCCTCGATCTGTCCGAGGTCTACCGCAAGCAGAACCGTCGCGCCGAGGCGGCGACCCTGCTCGACGGTCTGGCGAGCAGCCACGGCCGCAATCGCGATGTCCGCCTCGCCCAGGCCTATTTCGATGCCGAGCAGAAAGACTGGGCCGGCGTGCTCAATCGCCTGGAAGGCTTCACCGCCGCCGAGCGCAGCGACGATGCCGTGGCGCTGCAGCGCCGCGCCTGGGTGCAGTACCAGCTCGAGCGGGCGCGCATCGCGCTGCGCCGCGGCCAGCCGGGCGAGGCCCACCGCATCCTCACCGATACCGACCTCGCCGCCGCTGGCGATCCGGAACTGCTGTCGGCGCTGGCCACCGGCTGGGCCGAGCTGCAGGATCCGGCGCGCGCCGTCGCCTACATGCGCCGGGCGATGGGCCAGTCGATGGGGGATGCCCGCAGCGCACCGCCGGCATTGCGCGCCCAGTACGCGGCGCTGCTGCTCAGCGCCGGCCAGGATGCCGAGTTCGAAGTGGTCGCCGCCGATCTCGCTGCCCGCAAGGATCTCGACCCCGCCGGCCAGGCCGCGCTCGACGAGCTGGTGATCGGCTACCGGATCAAGCTCGCCGACCGTGCCCGCAGCGAGCGCCGCTATCCCGAGGCCTACCTGCAGCTGCGTGACGCGGTCGCCCGTTATCCGGCCAACGTCCAGGTGCAGATGGCGCTGGCCCGGCTGCTGACCGACGCTCGCGATATCGACGCCGCCGCGTCGATCTACCGGAGCCTGGCCCAGCGCGAACCGGACGACAACGACATCCGCCTCGGCCTGGTCGACACCCTGCTGGCCGGCGATCGCCGTGTCGACGCGGCGCGCGAGATCGACCGTGGCCTGCAGGTCGACTCCGCCAATCCGCGCTGGTGGAAGGCGTCGGCGCGACTCGCCGAACAGGACGGCCGCAAGGGCGCGGCGCTGAAGGCCTATCGCCACGCCGAGGGGCTGGAACGTGCGTCGCCGGCCGAGCAGTCGGTGCCGCAGCTGGCCTGGATCGATCCGCGCCAGCCCGGCGTGGCGTTGCCGGCACCGGTCGCCCAGCTGCTCGCCGAAACTTCGCCGGATGCGCCTGGGCCACTGCCGCCGCGCGCCACCGGGGTTGCCGCGGCGCCGGCCGTGCAGGCGGCGGTCGGTCGCGGCACGGCGGCTCCCGGCCTCGGTCTGCAGCCGAGTACCAGCCTCGGTACTGGCGGTGTCGGCGCCTGGCAGGCGGCGCAGGTCAGCCAGCCGCTGTGGCTGAAGCTCAGCGAAGCCGGTGCGCCGCAGGCCAAGCCGGCGGCCGATGCCGCCGACGTCTATCCGACCGAACCCGGCCCGGTCGCGCGCCTGGAGTCGGCGACCAGCGGCTGGGTCGGTGGCGAAACCGCGATCCGCTCCCGCAAGGGCGAGGGCGGCCTGTCGCAGCTGTTCAACCTGGAAACGCCGGTCACCTTGGTGCTGCCGGAAACCAGCTTCGGCCAGGCCTCGCTGACCGCCACGCCGGTCTACATCGACAGCGGCACCGCCAGCGGCACGCGGCTGCTGCGGATCGGCGCCGGTGCTCTGGTCGGCGGCACCGAGACCGGCACCCGCGATGCCGGCGGTGTGGCCTTCGGGCTCGGTTACAAGCTCGGCGATTTCCGCGCCGATATCGGCGTGACGCCGATCGGCTTCGAAGTCGAGCGCCTGGTCGGCGGCCTGTCCTGGCGCTACAGCCCGGACGACCTGCGCCTCGGCGTCGAAGTGTCGCGGCGCGCGGTCAGCGAAAGCCTGCTCGCCTATTCCGGCGCCCGCGATCCGCTGCTCGGACGCGTCTTCGGCGGCGTCTCGCGTACCGGCGGCCGAGTCGACGTGGCGCTCGATACCGGCAGCTTCGGCCTCTACGGCTACGGCGGCTTCTACAACTACGACGGCCGCAACGTCGAGACCAATGCTTCGGTGCTCGGCGGCGCCGGCGTCTTCGGGCGCACGCCGCTGGCGGCCAATCATGGCCTGACCTACGGCCTGAACCTGACGGTGTTCGGCTTCGACGACAACCGCCGCTTCTACACCTTCGGTCACGGCGGCTATTTCAGTCCGCAGATCTTCACCGCGGTGACCGTGCCGGTGCAGTGGGCCGGCATCAGCGGGCGGCTGAGCTGGAACGTCAGCGCCGCGGTCGGCGTGCAGAGCTTCCGCGAGGACGGCGCCCCGTATTACCCGGGCTTCGACGCGCTGCAGGCCGAGCTGGAACGGGTCGTCGCGCTGGATCCGGACCCGGATCTGGCCACCGGCTACGCCTCGCAGCGCAGCACCGGCCTCGGTTACACGGCGAAGGCGGTCAGCGAATACCGTGTCTTGCCGCGTTTGACCGTCGGCGGCCTGTTCTCGATCGACAACGCCCGCAACTACCGCGAGCTGCAGGCCCACGGCTATCTGCGCTGGTACTTCTCGCCGCAGCCGCCGGAAGCCACCGATCCCGCGCCGATCCTGCCGTTCTACCAGTACTGACGCCATGTCCCAGTCCAAGCCATTGCCGCTGCTTTCGCCGATGACCAGGCTCCGTCCGCTGCTGTTTGCAACGGCTTGCGCCCTGCCGCTGCTGGCCGGCGCCGCCGATGCCCCGGCGCCACTGCTCGGTGCCAGCCCGGGCAGTGCCGAGCTGATGCTGAAGACCCTCGAAGACCGGCTCGGCGGCAATCCCTTCGATCCGGTGTCGATGAACAACCTGGCGGTGATCCGGCTCAAGGAGAACAACCCGTATGCGGCGGCCGAACTGCTGGCCCGGGCCTGCCAGCTCGATCCCGACAACACGGTGATCGCCGACAACAACAAGCGTCTCGGCGCCTGGATCGAAGCCCGCGCCAAGGCCGAGCGCAAGCCGGCCGCGCCGCTCGACGACCCCGGCCAGCCATTCCCGCCCGAGCCGCCGCCGTTGTGGCCGCTGCGTTGAATCCCTTTTCGAGAGCCTGCCGATGAACCGTTCCGCCCTGCTGTTCCCGCTGCTCGCAGCCCTTGCCACCGTTGCCGGCTGTACCTCGCAGGTCGACGACATCGAAGTGCCGGATGTCACCTCGCCAGCCGCGCTGCCGGTCGGCGTGTTCGTCGGCCGCACCACGTTCCAGTCGACGCCTGCGGAAGTGGTCGGCACCGCGCTGATCGAGCCGGGCGGCCGGATGATGGTCATCGGCGACCAGGCCGAGTTTCTCGCCTCCGGCCTGTACAGCACCGTCGGCCGCGGCATCAACGCCCAGCTGCGTTTCCACCTGCCGAACCTGCGCGACGAGGATGGCCAGCCGCTGACGCCGTCATCGACCGGCGATTTCATCGGCAGCTACCTGCCGCAGGACAGTTTCACCGGCACCTACGTGCGCAGCGATGGCGAAGCCGGTTCGATGAACTTCGTCTACGACGTGCAGACCGAAACGCCGGCCGACCTGACCACCCTGGTCGGCACCTGGTCGAACTCCGATGCCTTCGGCGATGCCAGCGTCAGCTTCACCTTCGTCAACGGCGGCGGCTTCAGCGGCCTCGACGCGGCCGGCTGCCGCTACACCGACGCCGAAGCCCGGATCATCCAGAGCCGCTACAACCTGTACCGCGTGCAGTTCTCGCGGACCTGCGTCGGCGAGCCGATGGCGACCATCTTCACCGGCCTGATGACCGTGGTGTCGCGGAGCAGCGCGGGCCGCACCACGGAGCAGATGATCCTGACCGGCTCGAACGGTACCGCCGCCGTGTCCTTCCAGCTGACCGGCGCGCGCTGAGGCCGCTCAGCGCGCTGCCCGCAGCAGCAGGCGCAGCTCCTCATCGTCGAAGCCGGCTGCGCGGCGCGCCGGCTCGTTGATCGGCGGGCGGATGTTCATGCCCTGCTCGGCGAGCAAGCGCTGCGAGGTCGACAGCGGCTCGACGCCGCGCTGCGCGCACAGCCAGCGATACCAGTGGCTGCCGATCGCGACGTGGCGGACTTCCTCGGCGAGGATCACTTCAAGGATCGCCACCGTGTCCGGATCGCGGATCTCCTTGAGCCGGTGGATGATCCCCGGCGTCACGTCGAGACCGCGCGCTTCAAGCACTCGCGGCACGCAGCACATTCTTTCGAGCACGTCGTGGGCGGTCTTCTCGGCCGCTTCCCAGAGGCCGTTGTGGGCCGGCAGGTCGCCATAGTCGCAGCCCAGCGCGAGCAGCCGTGCGCGCAGCATCGCGAAGTGCCGGGCCTCGTCGCGAGCCACCGACAGCCAGTCCGCGTAGTAGTCGTCGGGCAGGCCGCGGAAGCGCCAGGCGGCGTCCAGCGCCAGGTTGATCGCGTTGAATTCGATATGGGCGACGGCGTGGATCAGCGCGGCGCGGCCGGCAACGCTGCCGAGGCCGCGTGTCGGCACGTCGCGCGGCCGGATCAGCTCCGGCCGGGACGGGCGGCCGGGCACCCCCGGATCGGCGATCTCGGCGGCCAGGCTGGCGCCGATGCCGGCCGGCACGGCTTCCGGCAGCACGGCGACGCGCGCGCATTTCGCCGCTGGATCGGTTTCGCAGAGCGCTGCGTGGATCGCCTCCAGCAGCGCCGTCGGCGTCACTCGCAATGCCACTCGAAGCGGCCGATCGCCGCGCTTTCCAGCACGCAGTGGTCGCCCGGCTGCAGCGCGGCGACACCTTTCGGCGTGCCGGTGTAGATCACGTCGCCTGGTTCCAGCGCCCAGCTCTGGCTGAGGATGGCGATCTGCTGGGCGACCGGGTAGAGCATCTCCGAGGTCTTGCCGTGCTGGCGCAGCTGGCCGTTGACGTGCAGCGTGAATTCCAGTGACTGCAGGTCCTGTTCGAGAAAGGGTTTGAAGTCGCCGAGCGGGGCGGAGCCGTCGTAGGATTTCGACAGCTCCCAGGGCTTGCCCTTGTTCTTGAGCTGGGTCTGCAGGTCGCGCAGGGTCAGGTCGAGGCCGAGGGTGATGCCGGCGACCGAATCGAGGGCGTCCTCGATGGCGATGTCGCGGCCGCCGCCGGTCAGCATCACCACCAGCTCGGCTTCGTGATGCGTGTCGCCGCGACCCTTGGGCAGCGGGATGACGTCACCGACCGGCACCACGGCCGACGGCGGCTTCATGAACACCACGCATTCGCCGTCTGGCTTGTGGTCGAGGTGGGCCAGTTCCTCGATGTGCTCCGCGTAGTTCTTGCCGATGCAGAAGATGCGGTTGATTTTCATGGGGCGGTCAGACGGACAGGGCAGGGGGCAAACTGAATTCTCGCCGATCGTCCACCTGCTTGCCGCAAGCTGCGCGGCTTCAGCGACGGTCCAGCGCGTGCTCGTCGAGTGCGGCGCGCGGCACGAACTGCAGCGCCTTCAGATGGGTAGCGGCGAGCAGCACCGGCGGCGCCATGCCGGCTTCATAGGCTTCCAGCCAGCGCAGCGCGCACAGGCACCAGCGGTCGCCGGGCTTCAGGCCCGGGAACTCGTATTCCGGGCGCGGCGTGCTCAGGTCGTTGCCGCGCGAGCGCGAGAAGGCCAGGAACTCGGCGCTGACCTGGGCACAGACCAGATGCCGGCCGACGTCCTGCGGGCCGGTCCGGCAGTCACCGTCTCGATAGAAGCCGGTCATCGGATCGGTGCAGCAGCAGGCCAGCAGTTCGCCGAACACGTTCAGCGCGGGACCGGAAGATGAGGACGCATCGGCAGCCATGACGGGATCGGCTTCGGGTTGGGGACGGTGGGCCATGATAGCGAGCGCGGTCGCCGGCCCCCAGGCGGCGACCGCGGCGACTTCATAAATCCGCGCCTTGCGGCGATGATGGCGCCCCCGAACACCCAACGAATCCTGATGAAACCGACTCGCATCGTCAGCCGTGGCGCCATCGACCTCGCCGTCTACGAACGCGGCCGCGAAACGGGCCGCGCCACCGTGGTGCTGGTCCACGGCTACCCGGATTCCGCCCAGGTCTGGAACGCGATCGCCGAGCGCCTGGCCGAGCGCTTCCATGTGGTCAGCTACGACGTCCGCGGCGCCGGTGCCTCAAGTGCGCCGAGCCGGGTCCGTGACTACCGGATCAGCGAGCTGATGGGCGATCTGGCGGCGGTGATCGACGCCGTTTCGCCCGTCGGCGAGGGGGGCGGCAAGGTTCATCTGGTCGGCCACGACTGGGGCTCGATCCAGTGCTGGGAGGGCGTCACCACGGCGCCGCTGAACGCGCGCATCGCCACCTACACCAGCATCAGCGGGCCGAGCCTCGACCATGTCGGCTACTGGCTGCGCGAGCACGCCCGGCTGGGCTGGCGCGGTGAACAGCTGCTCAAGCAGCTGGCCCGCTCCTGGTACATCGTCGCCTTCCAGCTGCCGGGTCTGGCGCCGACCGCCTGGACGCTGGCGCTCGGCCGCCACTGGGCCAAGCTGATGAAGCGCATGGAAGGCACCGAGGTCGAGGCCAGTCCGACCCAGCTGCGGGACGGCCGCAACGGCATCAAGCTCTACCGCGCCAACGTGCTGCAGCGCCTGCTGCGGCCGCAGGCCCGCTACGCGACCTTGCCGGTGCAGCTGATCATCCCGATGCGCGACCGCTTCGTCGGCCCCGAGCTGTACGAGGGTTTGTCGCGCTGGGTGAAACTGCTGCGCCGCCGGGCGATCGACGCCGGCCACTGGCTGTTGCTCAGCCATCCGGACAAGGTCGCCGGCTGCATCGCCGAGTGGATTGCCGAACATCCCGCCGAGAGGTCCGTCGGCACGCCAGCCACCGGGCGCCGCCGTTCCGCCGCGTCATCCCAACCATCGAGTCCCGACCGCGCATGAATGTCCTGATCGTCCACGCCCATCCCGAGCCGGCATCGTTCACCGCGGCGATGAAGAACGCCGCGGTCGCCGATTTCACCGCCGCCGGCCATAAGGTCGTCGTCTCCGATCTCTACGCAATGGGCTTCAACCCGGTGGCCAGCGCCGCCGACTTCGGTAGCCGCGGCAACGCCGACTACCTGAACTACGCGCTCGAGCAGCGCGGCAACGGCGACGCCGGCACCCTGGCGCCGGACATCCAGGCCGAACTCGACAAGCTGCTGGCCGCCGACCTGCTGATCCTCAGCTTCCCGCTCTACTGGTTCTCGGTGCCGGCGATCCTCAAGGGCTGGATCGACCGCGTGCTGGTCTCCGGCAAGACCTACGGCGGCCGGCGCATCTATGACCAGGGCGGCCTCAAGGGCAAGCGCGCGCTGCTGGCGCTGACCACCGGCGGCCGCGACTACATGCTGTCCGAGGGCGGCATCCACGGCGACATCGAGACCATCCTCAAGCCGGTGCTGCAGGGCACGCTGGCCTATACCGGCATGACCGTGCTGCCGAGCTTCGTCGGCTTCCATGTGCCTTACCTCAAGCAGGAAGAGCGCGCCGCCATTCTCGACGACTACCGCGCCCATCTGGCGAAGCTCGACAGCCTGACGCCGCTGAGCTTCCCGAAGCTCGCCGACTTCGATCCGCAGATGCGGCCGCTGGCGAAGTAAGGCTGCGCCGACCGGGCACATATCTCAGCCGAGGCAAGCGGGAGCGACCCATGTGCCGAAACATCCGCCCGCTGCACAATTTCGAGCCGCCGGCCACCGACGACGAGGTGCGTGCCGCGGCGCTGCAGTTCGTCCGCAAGCTGAGCGGCTGCAACACGCCGTCGAAGCTCAACACTGCGGCTTTCGAGCGCGCGGTCGACGAGATCAGCCTGGCGGCGACCCGGCTGCTCGACTCGCTGGTGAGCCTGAGCCCGCCGAAGAATCGCGAAGTCGAACGCGCGAAAGCAGCGCTGCTGTCGGCGCAGCGCTTCGGGCCACGGTGAGATCGCCGCGTTTCGTCCTGGCTGCTTTTTGCGGCCTGGGCCTGCTGGGCCTCGCCGCCTGCTCCGGCACGCCTGAAGCGCCGGAAGCACCGGGTTTGAGCCCGACCGAGGCACGTGCGCTGATCGAACGGCTGCTGCCGCTGCGCACCGCCGACCGCACGGGCTGGGCGGTCGATATCTACGCGAGCTTCGCGGCGATGGAACTGGCGACCACGCCGTCGAACGTCTGCGCGGTGATCGCGGTCACCGAGCAGGAATCGGGCTTCCAGGTCGATCCGCCGGTGCCCGGCCTCGCGGCGATCGCCTGGCAGGAAATCGACAGCCGCGCCGTCGCCCTCAAGCTGCCGAAGCTGATCGTGCACACCGCGCTGCGCGTCGACTCGCCGGACGGCCGCAGCTACGCCGAGCGCATCGACTCTGCGAAGACCGAGCGCGCCTTGAGCGAAATCTTCGAAGACCTGATCGGCACGCTGCCGCTGGGCAAGACCTTCTTCGCCGATCGCAATCCGGTGCGCACTGGCGGGCCGATGCAGGTCAGCATCGCCTATGCCGAGCAGCAGGCCGAACGGCGGCCGTATCCGTATCCGGTCGCGCAGTCGCTGCGCCGTGAAGTGTTCACCCGGCGCGGCGGCCTTTATTTCGGCATCGCCCATCTGCTCGACTACCCGGCCGGCTACGAGCTGCCGATCTATCGCTTTGCCGATTTCAACGCCGGCCATTACGCCAGCCGCAACGCGGCGTTCCAGAGCGCGCTGAGCCTGCTGTCCGGCATTCCGCTGGCGCTCGACGGCGATCTGCTGCGGGCCGGCAGTACCGAAGACGATCCACCAGGGCAGACCGAACTGGCGGCGCGTGTACTCGGCAAGCGGCTGGACCTGAGCCAAGCGGCGATCCGCAAGCAGCTGGCGGGCGGCGATGCTGCCGATTTCGAGCGCAGCAGCCTCTACGAACGGGTTTTCGAGCGCGCCGAGCAGGCCGAGGGCCGGCCGCTGCCGCGAGCGCTGCTGCCGCAGATCCGGCTCAAGAGTCCGAAGATCAGCCGCCGGCTGACCACCGACTGGTTTGCGCGGCGAGTCGACGAGCGCTACCGGCGCTGCCTGCTCCGGACGCCACAGCCGGCAGACTAGGCACCGGCAAGGCATTCAATATCTCGCAATCAGCAGCAGTCCCGATGGAGCAGACCATGCATGACTACAGCGCCGGCGAATGGCGCGCCTACCAGGCCCTGCAGCGCGCCCAGGTCGCCGATCCGGACCTGCTGATCGCGCTGCTGCGCGCCGCCGGAGTCTGGCTCGCCGATCGAGCCGCGAACGAGATGGTCTGCCGCTGGGTGTCGGTGGCTGAGCGCGCCGTGCCGCCACAGGCCGACACCATCATCCGCACCATCACCCGCACGCTCGGCGACCGGACCGACGTCAGTACGCATTGGCTCGACGGCCTGCGCGGGCCGCTGCCCTGACATGAAGCGCATCGGTATCGACCTCGGCGGCACCAAGATCGAAGGCATCGTGTTGCAGGGCGCGACCGAGGTTATCGCCCGGCAGCGGCTCGCCACGCCCGGCGGCGATTACCCAGCGACGGTCGCGGCGATCGTCGCGCTGGTCGCGGCACTGGAACGCGAAGTCGGCGTCGGCGGCTTGCCGGTCGGCATCGGTCATCCGGGGGCGATCTCGCCGTTCACCGGCCTGATCAAGAACGCCAATTCCACCTGCCTCAACGCGCGGCCGCTGCAGGCCGATCTCGAAGCGGCGCTGGCCCGTCCGGTGCGGCTGGCCAACGATGCCGACTGCCTCGCACTCAGCGAAGCCCAGGCCGATGGTGCCGCCGCTGGCGCCGCCTGCGTGTTAGCGGTGATTCTCGGCACCGGGGTCGGTGGCGGCATCGTCATCGACGGCAAGCTCCGCGCCGGCCCGAACGCGATCGCCGGCGAATGGGGCCACAACCCGCTGCCCTGGCCGCGTGCCGACTGGCACGAGGTGCCGGGGCCGCTCGGCTGGGATGGCCGCCACGGCAGCATCGAGGACTGGTGCAGCGGCGTGGCGCTGGCTCGCGATCACCGGGAAGTCAGCGGTGCGGTGCTGCGCGGCGAGGACATCGTCGCCCGCGCCGCAGAAGGCGACGCCGCCTGCGACGCGACCTTGGCCCGCTACGAGGATCGCCTGGCGCGGGCGCTGGCCTCGGTCATCAACCTGCTCGACCCGGACGTCATCGTGCTCGGCGGCGGCCTGTCGAGAGTCGCCCGGCTCTACGACAAGGTGCCGGCGCTGTGGCGGCACTGGGTATTCAGCGATCGGGTCGCCACCCGCTTGTCACCGGCAAGGCACGGCGACAGCAGCGGCGTGCGCGGCGCGGCCTGGCTGTGGCCCTAGATCAGGCGCGCCGGCCGCGGACGAATTCGCCCATCTCGGTGATCGCCTGATCGGCTTCCGGCATCCAGCCGGCCATCGCCTGCCAGACGTGCCAGAGCCTGGGGCGGATGCTGAGCAGCACCGATACGCCGACCTTGCGGGCGGCGGCGGCGAAGCGGGTCGAGTCGTCGAGCAGCAGTTCGTCGTCGCCGACCTGGATCAGCATCGGCGGCAGGCCGGCCAGTTCGGCGAACAGCGGCGACAGCAGCGGATCGCTCAGCCTGCGGCCGGCGGCAAAGGTTTCCGCGGCCTTGCTGATGCCGAGCACGGTCAGGATGCGGTCGCGCTCGGCGCGCGAGCCCATCGACTTGCCGCTCGACGTCAGATCGGTCCACGGCGACAGCAGCACCAGGCCTGCAGGCAGGGCCATGCCGGCGTCGCGCAGCGCGATCGCGGTGACCAGCGCCAGGTTGCCGCCCGCGGAATCGCCGGCGATGACGATGCGCTCGGCCGGAATGCCTTCGGCTAATAGCTCCTGGTAGCCAGCCACCGCGTCTTCGAGCGCGGCCGGGTAGGGGTGCTCCGGCGCCAGGCGGTAGTCGATGGCGACCACTTCGCAGCCGGCGGCCCTGGCGAAGTGAGCGAGCAGGCCGCGATGGGTGCGCGTCGAGCCGCCGAGGTAGGCGCCGCCGTGCAGGTAGTAGACGACCTGATCGCTGGTCTCGCCGGGCGGCGTCAGGCGGTCGGCCGGCCGGCCGGCGAGGGTCGTCGCTTCGATGCGCGTGCCGCGCGGCACATGGGTGATCAGCCGGGCGATCCGCTCCAGCTGCGGCCGCAGTTCGTGGGCCGGCTTGGCCAGCACCGGTTGCAGCAGGAACTGGGACACTGGGCCGAACAGGCGGGCGCGGAAGCTGAGGCTGGCGGTCATCGATTGCGGATACGGTTGTGCACGAAGGGGAAAGGGTAGCCGATCGGTGTGACCAGCGAACGTCGCGGCCACGGCCGCTGCAAACCGGGCGCTGGACAGGGCGCAGGAACCGGCGAGCAACGGAAATGTCCCACCTGGGCCGTTATTGCGCCGCTATGATTGCCGCGCCGCTGCCAGCCACCGGCACCGGTCCACCACCCAGGATTGCCCTGATGTCATTGCCCAGCCTGATTTCCGTGATGCGCGCCCTCGTGTTCCTTGCCGCGGCCGCCGCGATCAGCGGCTGCAAGGAAGGCCGTGATGTCTATGCGATCACCGATAGCGGATCGCTGATCAAGTTCCAGACCGACAAGCCGGAATCGCTCGACAGCACGCTGACCATCACTGGACTTGCCGCCGGCGAATCGGTGCTGCAGATCGATTTCCGGGCCGAGGACGAACGGCTGTACGGCCTGACCAGCAACAATCGCATCGTCACCATCGATACCGGCTCGGGGGCCGCGACCCTGGTCAACGCGGCGCAGTTCAACTCCGCGCCGCTGAACCTGCCGGTGATGGACATCAATCCGGCCCAGGACTTCCTGCGCGTCATCGACTACCAGCCGGCGACCAGCGAAGCCGATACCAGCATCCTGCGCGTCGACCCGGTGACCGGTGCCCAGCTGCAGAGCGACGGCACGGTGCTGCGCTTCAACGACAGCGATGCCAACGACGGCGAAGTGGTGCAGCTGGCGGCGATCGCTCACTCGAACAACGACCGGGACGCGACCACGACGACGCTCTACGGCCTGGAGTTCAACACCCAGAGCCTGGTGCGGATCACCAATGCCGGCGTGCTGACCACGGTCGGCGTGCTCGATCGCGGCTTCGTCGCCACCGCCGGTTTCGACATCGTCCGCGAGCGCGGCGACAAGCCGGAGGACATCGGCACCGCCTACGTCGCGATCGCCCAGCGCAACGACAACGCGCGCTTCTACGAGATCGACCTCACCGACGGCAATACCTCGAGCACCGGCAGCGGCACCAATGGCAGCGAGATCGGCGGCGGCCTGCAGATCCGCTCGCTGGCGGTGTCGCCGACGCCGCCGAAGCGCAACGGTTTCATCAACTGAGCTTCGGTCGGCGCAGCCGGAAAGGCCCGCTTCGTGCGGGCCTTTTTCGTGCCGCCAGCGAGGGCCGGCGCTAACATCGGCGATCCCCCGATTAGCTGTTACCTGATTCCCTGACTTCCGGAGCGCATGAGCACTGTCCGCTACCAGGTTCGTTGCGAACCGCTGGCCCATCGTTATCGCCTGCGCGGCGAGTTCACCGCCGCCAGTCCGCCGGTGCTGCGCCTGCCGTCGTGGCTGCGCGGCAGCTATCTGGTCCGCGATTTCGCCAAGCACGTGCAGGGCCTGGCCGCGTTCGCCGATGAAGTGCCGGTGGCCATCACCCGGCTCGACAAGCGCAGCTTCCGGGTCGAAGGACAGGGGCTGATCCGCCTCGAATACGCGGTGCACGCGCTCGATGTCTCGGTGCGCAAGGCTTTCCTCGATACCCGGCGCGGTTTCTTCAACGGCAGCTCGCTGTTCTACTGTCCGGCCGGTTTCGAGCAGAGCCGTTTCGAAGTCGTCGTCGAGCGACCGGACCCTGCTGGCGCCCCTGGCTGGAAGCTGGCGACGGCGCTGACGCCGGTGGCGATCGACGCCGATGGTTTCGGCGAATACGCGGCCAGCGACTACGAGACGCTGATCGACTGCCCGGTGGAGATGGCGGCGTTCCAGCAGGTTGACTTCGATGTCGACGGCGTGCCGCATTCCCTGATCCTGTCCGGCCGCTGCGAGCCGGACCTGCCGCGCCTCGCCGCCGACATCGGCCGGATCTGCCATGTCCAGCGCGAGCTGTTCGGGCAGGAGCCGGCGATGGACAAGTATCTGTTCCTGACCCAGGTCAGCGGCAACGGCTATGGCGGCCTCGAACACCGCACGTCGACGGCGCTGGTCACCGCCCGCGACGCGCTGCCGCGCCCCGGCCAGAGCGGCTTGCGCAAGGGGTATCGCGGCTTCCTCGGCCTGGTCAGCCACGAGTACTTCCACCTGTGGAACGTCAAGCGGATCACCGCCGCGCGCTTCGCCGACAACGATCTCTCTGCCGAGGCTTACAGCGAAGATCTCTGGGCCTATGAAGGCGTCACCTCGTACTACGACGATCTGATGCTGCTGCGCGCCGGGCTGATCGATGCGCCGGTCTATCTCGACCTGCTCGCCGAAGCCGCGACCCGCCTGCAGCGCACGCCGGGCCGGGCCGTGCAGACCCTGGCCGACGCCAGCTTCGAAACCTGGATCAAGTACTACCAGCCGGACGAGCAGACGCCGAATGCCGCGGTCAACTACTACATCAAGGGCGCGCTGGTCAGCCTGTGCCTGGACCTGTGGCTGCGTCGCCATTCGGCGGTGACGCTGGACGATGTGATGCGGGCGCTGTGGCGGCGTTACGGCAGCCGCGATGTCGGCGTGCCGGAAGGCGGGCTCGAAGCGGTGGCGGCGGAGATTTCCGGCCTGAACCTGGCAACGCCGTTCGCAGCCTGGCTGCGCTCGACCAGCGAGCTGCCGCTGGCCGAACTGCTCGCCGAGTTCGGCGTCGTTGCCACCCTGCGGGCCAGCAGCGGCGCCAGCGACGAAGGCGGACGCAGCGAGGCCAAGAGCTCGCCGCCGGCGACCCTGGGTCTGAGCCTGCGAGCCGGAGAGACGACGGTGGCGACGGTGTTCAGCGGCGCCCCGGGCGAGGCCGCCGGCCTGGCCGCCGGCGATCAGCTGCTGGCCATCGACGGCCTGAAGCTGACGCCGGGCAACTGGGCCAACCGCATGGAAACCCTGCGGCCCGGCGCGACCGTGTCGCTGGCCCTGTTCCGTGGCGATGAACTGCTGACGGTCGCGATCACGCCGGTGGTACCGCCGGCCGATACCTGGACCCTCACCCTGGCCGAGGCCGCCGGCGAGGTGCTGGCGCGGCGCCAGGCCTGGCTGGGCCTCTGATGGCGCACACCGGCAGCTGCCTGTGCGGCGGCGTCCAGTTCCGCATCGAGTCGCCGCTGGCGCCGATCCAGATCTGCCACTGCGGCCAGTGCCGCAAGGCCCAGGGCGGGCCGTTCGCGACCAATGCCCCGGTGGATGCAGCGGTATTCCGGCTGCTCGCGGGTGCCGAACTGCTGACCGCCTACGAATCGTCGCCGGGCAAGCAGCGGGTGTTCTGCCGACGCTGCGGTTCGCCGGTCTACAGCCGTCGGGACAGCCTGCCCGGTGTGCTGCGGATCAGGGCCGGCCTGATCGACG
>UEXO01000039.1_pt1 | contig 39033 bp, 34 predicted proteins | sample 4301131 | NCBI WGS metagenome assembly UEXO01 (sample SAMEA4773185, study PRJEB27434) | metagenome | biome: 2259; feature: agricultural soil; material: soil | place: USA | collected 2014-09 | depth 0.25 m | reverse complement strand
CGGCGACAACCTGCATGGCGAAGGCAAACGTCGCGCGCTGGTCGCCCGCTTCGGCGAGCGCGGCTACGACTACGTCGGCAACGAAGCCGCCGATCTCGCCGTCTGGCGCGCGGCGCGTGGCGCGGTGGTGGTCGGCGACGGGCGGCTCGCCGCCCGCGCCTTCGCGATCGCCGAGGCCGGGCCGGTATTCACGCCGGCGCCGGTGACCGCCAGGGTCTGGATCAAAGCGGTGCGGCTGTACCAGTGGGTCAAGAACCTGCTGGTTCTGGTACCGGCGGTGCTCGCCCACCGGATCAACGAGCCGGCCGTGCTGGTCGACAGTCTGCTCGCCTTCCTCGCTTTCGGGCTGTGCGCATCGAGCGTCTACCTGATCAACGATCTGCTCGATCTGAGCGCCGACCGCCAGCACCGCCGCAAGTGCCGGCGGCCGTTCGCCTCCGGCCGTCTGGCGGCCAGGGATGGCGTCACCGCGGCAGGCCTGCTGCTGCTGTCGGCGGCGGTCATCGCCGTGTCGGCGGGGCCGGCGTTCGCGGCGGTGCTGGCCTTGTACTTCGCGTTCACGCTGGCCTATTCGCTGTGGCTGAAACGGGCGGCGACCGTTGACGTGATGACCCTGGCCGGCCTGTATACCCTGAGGATCATCGCCGGCGGCGCGGCTGCCGGCGTCGCAGTGACCTTCTGGCTGCTGGCCTACTCGATGTTCCTGTTCCTGAGCCTGGCGATGGCCAAGCGCTACACCGAGCTGTTCGAGGCGGTGAAGGCCGGCGCGACCGGTGCTGCCGGACGTGGCTACCGGGCCAGCGATCTGCCAGCGCTACTATCGCTCGGCACCAGCGCCGGCTACGCCGCGGTGCTGATCATGGCGCTGTACATCAACAGCCCGGAGTCGCTGGCCCGCTACGGCGAGTCGAACGCCTTATGGCTGATCTGCCCGCTGACGCTGTACTGGATCAGCCGGGTCTGGATGCTCAGCTCGCGCGGCCGGATGACCGACGATCCGATCGTCTTCGCGCTGACCGACCGGGTCAGCCTCGGGGTGATCGGCGCGATGGCGATCTGCGTGATGATCGCGCTGTGGACACCGGCTTGAGCCAGCCGCCACTCGCCTGGGGGCGGCTGCCGATGCCGGCGGAGCAGCAGTTGATCCGGCTGGGCAGCCGCTTCGACCCCTTGCCGGCAGCACCGGAACTGTTGCTGCCCCACGGCCTGGGCCGCAGCTACGGCGATTCCTGCCTGAATGCCGGTGGCGCCTTGCTCGAAACCCGCGGACTCGATCGCTACATCGCTTTCGACCGCGCGACCGGCGTCATCGAAGTCGAGGCCGGCGTATCGCTCGGCGAAATCATCGCGCTGGCGCTACCGCAGGGCTGGTTTCCGACCGCGCTGCCGGGTACCCGCTTCGTCACCGTCGGCGGCGCCATCGCCAACGACGTGCACGGCAAGAACCACCACCGCGTCGGCAGCTTCGGCCATCAGCTGCTCGGCTTCGAGCTGCTGCGCTCGGACGGCTCGGCGCTGCACTGCTCGCCGACCGACAACGCTGCCTTGTTCGCCGCGACCATCGGCGGTCTCGGCCTCACCGGCCTGATCCGCCGTGCGAGGCTCCAGCTACAGCGCGTGCCCGGGCCGTGGATCCGCGGCAGCAGCGAGCGCTTCGGCTCGCTGGCGGAATTCTTCGCGCTGTCGGCGCAGGCCGAAGCGACGTCGGCCTACACCGTCGCCTGGATCGACAGCCTGGCGACTGGCGCCAACAGCGGCCGCGGCATCTTCATCCGCGGCAATCACGCTGAAGGCCCGTCGGCGCCGACGCTGCGACCGGGAATCCGGCTGCCAGTCACGCCACCGCTGTCACTGATCAATCCCTTGAGTCTGCGGGCCTTCAACGCGCTGTACTACCGACGTCCGGCGGCAGTCGCCAGCGACGCCCTGTGGCATTGGCGGCCGTTCTTCCATCCGCTCGACGCGCTGCTGGAATGGAACCGTGTCTATGGTCCGCGCGGCTTCTATCAGTACCAGTGCGTGGTGCCGATGGAGGACGCCGAAACGGTGATCGGCGAGATGCTGCGGCGGATCTCGGCATCGAAGCTCGGCTCGTTCCTGGCGGTGCTGAAAACCTTCGGCAGCATGGAATCTCGTGGCCTGCTGTCGTTCCCGCGTCCCGGCGCGACCCTGGCGATCGACTTCCCGAACCGCGGCGCGCCGACGCTGGCTCTGCTCGATGCCCTCGATGCGCTGACCACGGCCGCCGGCGGCGCCGTCTACCCGGCCAAGGACGCGCGGATGTCAGCTGCCGCGTTCCGTTCCAGCTTCCCGCAGTGGCAGGCTTTCGCCGGTCACGTCGACCCCCGCTTTTCCTCGTCGTTCTGGCGACGAGTCACGGAAACCTGAACCCCGCATGCGCAGAATCCTGATCATGGGTGCCACCTCGGCGATCGCCGAGGCGACTGCCCGCGAGTTCGCCGCCCGCGGCGACGCGCTGTTCCTGGTCGGCCGCGATCCTGACCGCCTCGGCGCGATCGCCGACGACCTGCGCCTGCGCGGCGCCGCACTCGCCGAAACCTGGGTGATGGATGCCCGCGAGCTGAACGCCTACCCGCTGCTGCTGGATGAGGCGACGCGCTGCCTCGGCGGCCTCGACACGGCGCTGATCGCCCACGGCACCCTGACCGATCAGGCTGCAGCGCAAGCATCCAGCGAGCTGATGCTGGCCGAATTCCAGACCAATGCCCTGAGCCACATGGTGCTGTGCGGCGAGTTGGCCAACCGCTTCGAAGCCCAGGGCCGCGGCTGCATCGCGGTGATCTCCTCGGTGGCCGGCGATCGCGGCCGGCAGTCGAACTACGTCTATGGCTCGGCGAAAGCGGCAGTCACTGCATTCACCAGCGGCCTGCGCCAGCGGCTCTACCCGAAAGGCGTGCAGGTGCTGACCATCAAGCCCGGCTTCGTCGACACGCCGATGACCGCGGCTTTCAAGAAGGGCCCGCTGTGGGCCACACCAGCCGCGGTCGCAACCGCCATCGTCAAGGCCGTGCAGCGCGGCACGCCGGTGCTGTACACGCCATGGTTCTGGTGGCCGATCATGCAGATCATCAAGAACGTCCCGGAAGCGATATTTCGCCGGCTGAAGCTTTGAACCGCCCCTAACCCACGCGGATTGGAAACACCTTGTCGAGCCGCGCCAGGCTCAGCACCCGCATCACCGGCGGGCCGACTGCGGTCAGCGTGAAGCCGAGATTGGCGCTGCGCGCCTTCTGATAGGCCTCGACCAGGCTGGCGATGCCGGAGGAATCGATGTAACTGACCTCGGCCAGATCGACGACCAGCGCCCGCCGGCGGGCCAGCGTGTCGAGCAGGACCTTGCGGGCAAGCGGCGAGCTTTCGAGATCGATCTCGCCGCTGAGAAAGACCGTCGATACACCAGCGTCATCCCGCACTCTGAAGCTCATGCTGCGAGTCCCCGTTGACTATCCGTTCTTGTCGTCATCGCCGCGCTTCAGCAGCTTGGTCAGCACCAGGCGGTTGCCGGCCCCTTTCGGCGGCGCGCGAAACTGCACGAGGTCGGTCAGCGCATGCATCAGGTGGGTGCCGAGCCCGCCCGGCCGGAGGTCGTCGAGCGCCCGGCCCTTGCAGTCCTCGGCCGCCACTTTCGGCGCGTAGTCGACCAGCTCCACTTCCAGGCCATCGGCCTGCTTGCGGATCGAGAATTCGATGCGTTCGCTGACCGCCTGCCCGGCCTTCACCGCCGTGCCGTAGCCGTGGCGGATGATGTTCTGGCAGGCCTCGTCGACCGCCAGTACCAGGTCCTGCGCCCACTCCACACTGGCGCCGGCTTCCCGCGACGCCGCTTCGACCAGCCGGCGCACCACTTTCAGCTGCGCCGGCTGCGCGGCGATGGTCTGCGAGACCAGCTGCGCGGCGTCGCGGCGCGGCCGACGCGGCCGCTTCGCGTGCTCGACACAGGCGGCGAGATCGTCGATCACCAGCAGGGTCAGATCGTCGCGCAGCTCGGGTCCGAGCGCATCGGCGATCGCCCGCAGCCGGTCACCGGGCGCGGCATCGGCCCGCGCGCTGATCAGCGTCTTCAGACCGTCGACGCCGAGCATCGCGCCATCGCGGCCACGCGCCTCGCTGGCGCCATCGGTGTACAGGTACAGGCAGCCGCGCTCGATCGAGAAGCTGCATTCGCGGTAGCGCTTGTTGTCGAGCCGGCAATGGATACCGAGCGGTGGATCGGCGGCCGGGAATTCCTCGTATGCGTCATCGGCAGTGCGCCTGAGCGGCGGCAGGTGGCCGGCGTTGGCGAGGCGCACCTGGTGGCTGCGCGGGTCGTAGACGCCGACCACCATGGTCACGAACATGCCCAGCGACATCGTTTCCCAGAGCTCGGTACCGATCCGCGCCAGCAGCAGGCCGGGCTCGTGGATGCGCTTGGCGAGGCTGCGGAACAGGGTCGCCGCCTTGACCATGATCAGCGCGGCGTTGAGGCCCTTGCCGGAGACATCGGCGAGCGCGAACGCGATGCGGCCATCGGCCAGTGGCAACACGTCGTAGAAATCTCCGGACACGCCGCGCGCCGGCCGGTTCAGGCCCTGGACGCCGGCGCTGGCCGGCGCCGGCACCGGCAGCAGGTTGCGCTGCACCTCGGCGGCCATCTCCAGCTCCTGGCGCAGCCTGTTCTGGGCCAGCAACTCGGCAGTCAGCCTGGCGTTGCGGATGGCGATCGCGGCGGCAGTGGCCAGCGCTGCCAGCGCCTCGGCGTCGCGGGCGGTGAACAGGCGCTCGCCGCAGCGCGGGTTGAGAATCTCGACGACACCGTAGCGCTCGTCGCGATGCGACAGCGGCGCGCAGATCAGCGAGCGGATGTCGTAGTCGATACCGATGGTCTGCGGGGCAATGAAATCCGGATCGTGCTGGGCGTCGGCGATCAGCTCGGCGCGGTTGCGTTCCAGCACCCGGCCGGGGATGCCGAGCGCCGCGGTCAGGCTCAGGCCGGTGACATCGATCGGGCCGACGCAGGCGCGGCAGACGATCTTCGCGCCCGGCGCGCCGAACGGCGCATCGAGCAGGAACAGGCCGGCGGCTTCGGCGTCCATCGCTTCGGCGATCCGTTTCAGACCCAGCGCCAGCGAGGCATCGAGATCCTCGCTGCGCGCGAACTCCTCGATCAGCCCGGCGACGAGATCGAGGTGATCCTCGCCCTGGCGCGGCGCGCGGGATTTCGGGGCACGGAATTTCGTGGCTGAGGGCATGGCTCGCCGAGATTAGCGCGCCGAGGCTGCAAAGAAAGCAGGCCCACGCAAAAGGCGCCAGGACTCGAAGGACAAGCGCTTCCCGAAAAATCCTTGCTGCAGCTGCCGTTCCCGGCGTCTTGGCGCTTTTGCGCGAATCTGCGGTGCGCCGTTCTTCGCGCATCTCGGTCGCCCCGCTTAGAATCCGCGCACTTCACATCCCCGCAACAATCGAGAGACCGATGACCGACGCCGCAACCGTATCCGTGCTGATGCAGACCAGCCTTGGCGACATGACCATCGAGCTCGACGCCGCCAAGGCGCCGAAGACGGTGGCGAACTTCCTCGCCTATGTCGACGCCGGCCATTACGACGGCCTGGCCTTTCACCGCGTGATCAAGGATTTCATGATCCAGGGCGGCGGCTACGTGGCGCCGGACTACACCGAGAAGAAGACCGGCAAGCCGATCGAGAACGAGTGCAACAACGGCCTGAAGAACGCGCGCGGCACCATCGCGATGGCGCGCACCAGCGACCCGCATTCGGCAACCTCGCAGTTCTTCATCAACCACGCCGACAATGCCTTCCTCGACGGCAAGCCGGGCCAGTGGGGCTACGCGGTGTTCGGCAAGCTGACCGCCGGAGCCGACGTGCTCGACAAGATCGGTACCACGCCGACCGGCCGCGCCCGCCCGTTCGGCCAGGACGTGCCGGTGACGCCGGTGGTGATCACCAAGGTGTCGCGCGCCTGATGCGCCGCGGGGCCGTGTCGCGGGCCACGCGTCTCGCGCTGCTCGCCACGGCCCTGCTGCTGGCCCCGCCCCGGCTGCTGGCCTGGGGACCTGGAGGCCACCGGATCGTCGCCCAGATCGCCTCCGACCACCTGAGCCCCACGGCCCAGGCGGCGATCGCCGCCGTGCTCGCCGACGAACCCGAGCCTACCCTGGCCGGGGTCGCCAACTGGGCCGACGAGGTTCGCGACGAGCGGACCGGCCCGCTGCACTACGTCAATTTCCCCGCTGGCGATTTCCCGACCGGCGACTGCCGCTACCAGCCGCGCCGCGACTGCCCCGACGGGCGCTGCGTGGTCGCCGCGATCGACCGCGCCGTGGCGGTGCTGAAGCGCCGCAAGGCCAGCCGGGCGCAACGCTTGATCGCGCTGAAGCAGCTGGTTCATTTCACCGGCGACATCCACCAGCCGCTGCACGCCGGGCACGGCGAGGATCGCGGTGGCAACACGTTCCAGCTACGCTGGCACGACGAAGGCACGAACCTGCACAAGCTCTGGGATTCCGAGCTGATCGACGACATCGAGCCGGACTGGCGGCGCTATGTGCTGCGGCTCGGTCCCAGGCCTGACACCGTCAGCGATCGGCTGTCGGCAAGGGAATGGGCGATGGAGTCCTGCGCGATCGTCGCCAGCGAAGGCTTTTATCCGGTCAGCCGCGATCCGGGACGCGCCTACCTGGCGGAATGGCGGGGCACGGTCGATGCCCGCCTGAATCTCGCCGGGCTGCGGCTGGCGGCGCTGCTGGGCACGCTGTTTCCAGGCTGAACGCCACCGCGGCGGCACTGGCCGGTACCTGCCCGCAAGCCGGCGACCGAATTGTCTTAGAATTGCAATGTTTTCGCGCCCGCGCGCGAGCTGCCGAGATTGATCCGATGCGTTTCTGCCTGCTCCCTTCCTCGCTGTCTGGCTTGCTGTCCGGGCGTCGCTCGTGAAGGCGATCATCCTCAGCGCCGGCCAGGGCCGCCGCCTGCTGCCGCTGACCGCATCGCGGCCGAAATGCCTGATCGAACTCGGGGGCCGCAGCCTGCTCGAATGGCAGCTGATCAGCCTCGCGGCTGGTGGCGTCCGCGAAGCCGTGATGGTCGTCGGCTATGGTGCCGAGCAGGTCGAAGCCGTGCTGAAAGCGTGCACGCCGGCCGGGATCACGGTGCGCACGTTGTACAACCCGTTCTTCGAAGCCGCCGACAACCTCGCCAGCTGCTGGATCGCCCGCAGTGAGCTCCGAGGCGAATGCCTGATCCTCAACGGCGACACCCTGATCGAAACCGCGATCGTCGAGCGCTTGCTCGGCAAGGTCGGCCACCCGATCACCGTGACCATCGACCGCAAGGACTGGTACGACGCCGACGACATGAAGGTGCAGACCGTCGACGCACGCATCTGCGCGATCGGCAAGAAGCTCGATGCTGCGATCGTCAATGGCGAATCGATCGGCTTCCTGCGCTTCACCACCGAGGGCGCGGCGCGCTTCGTCGGCGAGGTCGAACGGATCATGCGCACACCGGAGGGGCTGAAGCTCTGGTACCTGTCGGTGATCGACCGCATCGCCAAGGACAGCGGCGAAGTCGGCTACTGCTCGATCGAGGGCCTCGGCTGGGGCGAGATGGATTTCCTCGCCGATGTCGCCCGCAACGAGGAACTGGTCGCCGGCTGGCCGTCGCCCGCCACCGCGACCACCGCCCGAACCGGAGCCGCCTGATGGCCGCCGCCCGTCCGGTGCGTCGCAGCCCCAACGAGTCGATCCGGATGTTCGAGGCCGACTGGATGGAAGCGCTGTCGAAGATCCCGTTCTGGGTGCCGATGGCGATCTATCTGCCGCTGTTCGCCTGGATGACCTGGACCGCGTTCGCGGCCGGCATCGGTATTGCCACCTGGCTGGCCTGCTTCGCCGGCGGCCTGCTGATCTGGACTGCGACCGAGTACTTCCTGCACCGCTTCTTGTTCCACTGGACGCCGCCTGGGCGTTTCGGCGAGCGCCTGCACTTCATCTGGCACGGCGTCCATCACGATCATCCGAACGATCGTCTGCGCCTGGTGATGCCGCCGTCGGTGAGCATTCCGCTCGCCTACGGCTTCTACTGCCTGTTCGGCCTCGCGTTCAGCGGCCCGGTGCTGTACGCGGTGTTTGGCGGCTTCATCATCGGCTACGTGATCTACGACACCCTGCACTACGCCCTGCACCACCACGCCTGGCAGCACCCGCTGTTCAAGAAGCTGAAGGTGCATCACATGCAGCACCATTTCGTGAACGGTGACACCGGTTACGGCGTGTCGTCGCCACTGTGGGACTGGATCATGGGCACCCGGCGCCCGAGTCGTTGAGCGCCGCGTCGAGCTGACCCGAAACCCGGCCTCGCGCCGGGTTTTCGCTTGGTACGCTCAACGTCGATCGGCAGCCAGCAGCCGCTCGACCAGATCCTTGTCGGCCGGCTTGTCGACGTCGACGGCAGCACGGGCGAAGGGCATTTCGACGACCGCCGGCCTGGCGCCGCCGGCCAGCTTGCCGAGTCGCTGCAGCGCCGTGGCCAGGCTCAGCCAGCCGAGCAGGTAGCGCGCCGCATAGCTCCAGCCGAGCAGGCGCAGCATCGCCACCGGCCGCTTGCGCAGCGCTTCGACCTGCTTCCACAGCTCGGCCAGTGCCTGTGCCCTGGGAGTGGCGAAATAGAACAGGTTGCAGCCGCTGTAGGCGCCTTCTGCGAAGCGCAGCCAGGTGCGCTTCGTATCGGGCATCTCGGCGAGCACCACTTCCGAACGCGCCAGGCCCAGCGCGGCATCGGCACCCGGCGGGATCCGGGCGAGGAAGTGGCTGACCCAGGCCGGCTGCAGCAGCGCGTGGTCGGCGGTGGTGATCAGCAGCGGCACCGGGTACTTCGCGAGTGCGGCGACGACGCTGCGGCTCGGGCTGCCGGCGGCCGGAAAAGTCTCGACCGGCTTGCCGTTCGCCGCAAGGCTGAGCCCCGGCAGCACGCGCACCAGTTCCGGCGCTTCGATGATCACCACGATGCGGGCGATCTCCGGCGTGGCACCCAGCGCGGCGATCACCCGCAGCAGCATCGGCGTGCCGGCAATCTCGATCAGCGCCTTGTGCGGCACCTGGAAGGCCAGCGCCATCGGATCGTCCGGCCCGCGCGAACCGGCGAGGACCAGCGCGGTCAGCCCGCCAGCCACGACACCACTCAAGCCAGTGCCTTCCGGTAGACGCGATAGGTCTTGTAGGCGATGCCGCCGAGACCTTCGTTGATCCGGCGCATCGGGATGTTGTCCTCGAGGATCCACGACAGCTCGGCGCGCTCGTAGCCGAGCTTGCGCGCCTCGTTGCGCATCGCATCGATGATCAGGAACGGCAGCACGGCGCCGACGAAGCCGGTCGCGTACTTGCGCTTGATCCCCATCAGCGGCACGCGCGCCGACTTCACGCCCTTGACCTTCAGCCGCCACAGCAGCTTCAGCCAGCCGAACGGCAGCAGCTTGCCGTCGAGATCCTGGATTGCTTCGTTGATGTTCGGCAGGCAGACGCCGAAGCCGGCCGGCTCGCCGTCGACGTCGACGAACCAGACCAGCTTTTCATTGAGGATCGGCCGCATCGCTTTGGCCAGATGGTCGGTGTCGGCGGCGGTCAGCGGCTCGAAGCGCCAGTTCGCGGCCCAGGCGTCGTTGAAGATCGCGCTGATCGATTCGATGTCGCGGCGGTAGTGCTTGAAGTCCAGGTGGCGCAGCTTGAAGTTGTCCGGCAGCGGTCGCTTCAGCAGGTTGCAGATCGATTTCGGCAGCGCTTGGGTGATGTCGCTGATATAGGCGAACACGTCCTTGGCCTTCTCGTAGCCGAGCGCTTCGATGCGCGCTGCGAGGTACTGGCGGTCGTGGCCCATCATCAGCATCGGCGGCGTATCGTGGCCATCGATCAGCAGGCCGGTTTCCTCGTTGATCGACAGGCTGAACGGGCCAAGCGATTCACGCATGCCGCGCGCCGCCAGCCAGGCTTCGGCGGTATCGAACAGCGTCTTGATCAGCTCGGCATCGTCCTCGGCCGCGATCATGCCGAAGTGACCGACGCCATCGCTGGCGTCGCGATTGACCTGGGCGCTGATCCGGCCGACGTCGACGCCGTCGCGCACCGCCAGCCACAGCTGAACATCGGTATGGGCGAACAGCGGGTTGTGCTTCGGCGACAAGGCCTCCTCGCGCTCCATGTCCAGCGGCGTCACCCAGTTCGGATCGCCGGCATGCAGCCGCGACGGCAGGCGGATGAAGCGCTTCTTCTGGGCCGCGGTTTCAACCGGAACGATGGTCAGCGGGCCGCGCGCGGCCCGGTGGGCGGTGGGAGCAGTCATGGCGAAGCGGCCTCGGTTCAGGCGGGCCGGAGCGGGCCCGATCGGTGGTGATGCGGGAAGAAGGGAATGCGGCGGGCGGCGCGCTCAGTGCCGGTCGAGCCGGAACACGAACAGCAGACCGAGCAGCACGAAGGCCGATGGCGCCGTCCAGGCCGCCAGCGGCGGGCTCAGCGTACCGGCTTCGCCGAGCGCGGCCAGCAGGCCATTGACCAGCAGGAACACCAGGCCGCTGGCCAGCGCGCCGAGCACCTGGGCGCCACCGGCGCCGCCACGGGTCAGCGCGATCGCCACCGGCGTGGCCAGCAGCAGCATGACCAGCGCCGCCAGCGGATCGCTCCAGGCGCGGGCGACGCGGGTGCGGTAGAAGGATTCGGTCTTGGTGCCCGCCTGGGTGCCGGCCAGCACCGCGGTCGCCAGGCCGCCGGAGACATAGGGCTCGGACGCCGACAGGCGCATCAGATCGCTGGGCTTCAGCGGCGTGTTCCAGTCGAGTTGCGCCTGCACCGGTTCGCTGCGGCCAGCCTGCAGGTCGGTGGTCACCGCGTCGACCAGCACCCAGCTGCGCTCGCGATACTCGGCGCGGCTCGCCACCGTGCGGCTGAGCAGGCGGCCAGCCTCGTCGCGGCGATAGATGCGCACGCCGTCGAGGCGGCGGCCGTCGGGCTGCACCTGCTCGACGCCGACCACCGAACCGTTGGTGCGCAGCCACAGCAGCTCGGTATCCGGGTCCTTGTCCGGTGACGGCGGCAGGCTCGCCCACCAGGCGGTCAGCGCCTTCTGGGTCTTCGGCACGATCACTTCTGCGAGCAGGCCGTGCAGCAGGCCGATCGCGATCACCACCGGCAGCAGCGCCAGCAGCACCCGGCGCAACGGCAGGCCGGCGGCGCGCATCGCGCAGATCTCGTTCTGCCGCGACAAGGTCGAGAAGCTGAAGATGGCGCCGAGCAGCGCAGCGAGCGGGAAGGCCTGCAGCAGCACCGAGGGGCTGCGCAGCAAGGTGTAGTGGCCGATGCCGAGCATGCCCTGACCACGGCTCAGGATGTCGGTCGAGGATTCCAGCAGGTCGAGCACCTGGAACAGGCCGCCGAGGCCGCAGAGCACCGCGAAGCAGCGCATCGCCAGCAGGCCGCGCAGGTAGCCGCCGAGCGGGCCGCCGAGAAACAGAGTGGTCACCGCGCTGCCTTCTTCGCCGGCCGCAGGCGGCCGAGCACGGCGGTGACGATATCCTCGACGACAGCGACGGCGCGGGTCACCGGGTTATCGCCGGGCCGGGCGAGGCTGTGGCTATAGATGTAGGCGCACAGCGCCGCGAACAGCAGCCAGGGCGTGGCGACGCCGGCGACGGCATTGACCTTGCCGGATTCGGCCAGACTCTCGCCAAGTTGCAGGCCGTGGTGGAACAGCAGCATCAGCACGGCGGCAACGATCAGGCTGGCGGTACGCTTGCCGCGCTTCGCCGACATGCCCAGCGGCACCGCGAGCAGTGGCAGCAAGGGCAGCGACAGCGTGCGGGCGATGCGCCCGTACATCTCGCCGGCAACCTTCGCCGGTGCCAATGGCTCGGCCGGCTCCGGCAGGCCGCCGCGCAGCAATTCGGGCAGGGTCAGCTCGCGCTCGCTGGCGCCGCGGGCGCGGAACGGCGGCGCGTCCGGCGAGAACGCGGTATTGCTGTCCAGCTTGTCGAAGCGCACCGCCAGCAGGCCGGAGCCGGGACGGTCGCGATAGTGATCGCCGTGTTCCAGGCTCAGGGTCAGGCGGCGGCTGTCGGCCGAGGGAATCAGCGCGCCGCTGCTGCCGGTGGTCAGCTCCTCGCGGCCTGCGACTTCGCGCCGAATGAACACCCGGCCGAGGCCGCGGCCGGTCTTGTCGACTTCGTCGGCGGTCAGCGTGTAGCCGCTGCCGGCGCTGGCGAAGGTGCCGGCCTGCAGGCGGGCATCCCAGCCGGCGTTGAGCGCCGAGTACATCACCGCGCGGTAGTCGTAGCGCGCATAAGGCTGCAGCCAGCCGAACACCCAGGCACTGAGCACCGCGAGGACGATCGACACCGCGAGGAACGGCCGGGTCAGGCGGGCGATCGACTGCCCCCCGGCCAGATAGGCGTCCAGCTCGTTCTCGTCGCCAAGCTTGGAGACGACGACGAACAGCGCGACGAAGAACGCCGCCGGCAGCGCCAGACCGAGGTAGTGCGGCACCAGGTTGAGCACCAGCTTGAACACCGCCGGCAGCGCGTGGGCGTTCTCGGCCAGGATGTCGAACAGGCGCAGCAGGCGCTCCAGCAGCAATGCGATCAGCACCGTGCCGAGACAGAGCAGCAGGGTCGGCAGCAGCTGGCGCAGCAGGTAGCGATCGAGGATGGTCGGCATCAGCGGATCACGCTGCCGGATGCAGTTGCCACCCAGCGAGCGGCCAGGTCGGCGGTCAGCGCATCGAGCTGGGCATCGCTCAGGCTCAGCGCTTCGGCCAGCGCCGGTGGATTCGGCCAGCCGGCGTCGGGAAAGCTGGCGCCGCCGTGTTCGCGGCTGCCGGCATAACGCGGAATGACGTGAAAGTGGACGTCCGGGTCGACCATCATCAGCATCAGCCAGTTGATCCGCTGATAGCCGACGAAGTCCATCAGCAGGCGTTCGACGCCCAGGGTGACTTCGGCCAGTTCGGCGAACGCCTCGGCGCTGAGTGCCGAGAACGCCGTCACCGGCTCCTTGCAGACCACCACCAGCGAGCCGAGCGTCGGCTGCTTCGGCCGCAGCTGCACGGTCCAGCAAGCGGTTTCGGCGATCCGGGAACGAGGCCAGGCGAACTTGAGCGCGGTGGGATTCGGCATGCGATGCGGGCAAAAACGATGGGCAAGATTAGCCTGTGCAGCCGGCGGCCGCGACCAAGGCCCCAGGCCCAGCCCTCGCTCGGCCGGAGCCCAGCCGATTGGCCTCAGACGATCCGGTAATGCGCCGCCGTGACGAAGGCCGCGGCCGCCGGCAGCCAGCGCCGCGCGGTGACCTCGATGGTCCAGCGTTCGCCGGCACGCTCGATACCGATCAGGTTCCAGCGCGCGCCCTCGTCCTTCGGGTTCGGCAGCGCCGAGATCGACGGCACGCCGAGCACCGGCACCAGGCCAGCCGGGCCGCGGATCGGATCGAAACGGGCGTCGCGCGAATGACCGTGAACGATCAGCTCCGCACCGACGCGGGCGATCACCGCGCGGAACGCGGCGCGATCGCTCAGCGCCTTGCGCGCCCGGACCACGCCATCGGCCGGCGGGTGGTGCAGCATCACCACGCGCGCCAGGCCTTGCGCCTGCGCGCGTTGCAGCAGGTCGGCCAGCGCCGCCAGTTGCGCTTCGCCGAGCCGGCCGCTGGCGAAACCCGGCGGTGTCGGCAGCGCCGAAGACAGGCCGATCACCGCGACGTCGCCACGCACCCGGCGGTACGGGAAACGGCTGCCGTCGCCCCTCTCGCCCGGCTCGCCGTCGCCACACAGCCAGGGTTGCCAGTGCGCCCAGCTGTCGGCCCAGGGCACCGGCACCAGGGCATCGTGGTTGCCGGGGACGATCGACAAGGTTTCCGGGCTGGCGAAGCTGGCCAGCCAGCGGCCGGCGGCGGCGAACTCGCCGGGCAGCGAGAAATTGGTAAAGTCGCCGCTGCACAGCCAGTGGTCCGGCGCGTGGGCCTGGACGTCGGCGATCGCCGCGGCGAGGATCTCCGGCCGCTGCAGCCCACCCCGTCCGCGCGCCCACGATAGCCGGCTCAGGCTGCGCTTGGACAGCCGTTCGGCCAGGCTCGGCGGCGCGGCCGCGAAGTGCAGGTGCGGGTCGGAAAAATGGGCCAGCCGGAACATGAAAGTCGGGACGCTGCAGGGATGGGATCGCACCAGCGGCGAGCGCCGGTGATTGCCGCTTTGCACCATAATACGGCGCTTTTTCACGGCAGCTTTTGATGACCTCCGATTCCCCCCGCCCCGCGCCCGTCACCGCTGCAGCCGCCTCGACCGGCGTGGTCGTCGGCCGCAATCCGACTCGCCTCTGGGGCATGAGCTCGACCGAGCGCCTGCACCGCAGCCTGAGGATCGCCGGCATCCAGGACATCCGCAGCCACGAGCGCCTCGGCGACGTCGTTGCCGATTTCGCCGGTGGCACGGTGCTGGTGGTGTCCAACGACTGGGTCTTCGACGTCTCGATCATCAAGGGCCTGGCCACCCGGCCGAACATCGTGGTGCTCGATCCCCAGACCCGGTGGCCGGTCGCCGCCCATGTCGATGCCTCGCAGCTGTCGGCCGCGATCGCGCTGATCGAGCGCGGCGAAGGCCAGCTTCCGGCCGAGATCCAGCCTCTGTCTGCCGAGGATGTCGGCGGCAACTACAACCACGAGCTGCGCAAGAAGGAATCGCCGTACCTGCTGCGCCTGACGCCGGAAACGCTGGCGGCGGTCGAGCGGCGCATGTTCAGCGGCAGCTACAAGGGCGTCACCGATTTCGTCACCAAGTTCTGGTGGCCACGGCCGGCCGAAGTGGTCACCCGCTGGTGCTCGCATCTGGGCATGAGCCCGAACCAGGTGACGACGATCGGCTTCATCGGCGTGCTGGTCTCGTTCTGGGCGTTCTGGCACGGCCACTACGGCCTCGGCCTGGCCAGCGGCTGGCTGATGACCTTTCTCGACACCGTCGACGGCAAGCTGGCGCGCGTGACGCTGACCTCGTCGAAGTGGGGCAACGTCTTCGATCACGGCATCGACCTGATCCATCCGCCGTTCTGGTGGTGGGCTTGGATCGTCGGCCTCGCCACCTACGGCACGCCCAGCGAATACGCGTCGCTGGCGCTGTGGACGATCCTGATCGGCTATGTCGTGCAGCGCGTCTTCGAAGGTATCTTCGAGGCGCTGTTCGGCATGCATCCGCACGTCTGGCGGCGGTTCGACAGCTTCTTCCGGCTGATCACCGCGCGGCGCAATCCGAACCTGGTGATCCTGACGCCGTTCGCGCTCGCCGGCCGCCCGGACCTCGGCATCCTGCTGGTGGCGGTCTGGACGGCGCTGAGCCTGCTGGTCCACGCCGGCCAGATCCTCCAGGCGCTGATGGCCCGCCGCCGCGGCCCGATCACGTCCTGGCTGGCGGCATGATGCGGGTCGGCCTGATCCGCAACCCCAACAGCCAGCGCAACCGCCGACTCGGCGACCGACTCGGCGAAGTGGTGGTGCCCAAACGGGTCGAGCTGCTGCGCATCGACGCCGCCAGTGCCGATGACGTATCGGCGGTGGTGCGCGAGTACGGCGCGCGCGGCGTCACCCATCTGGTCGTCGACGGTGGCGACGGCACCCTGCGCGACGCTATGACCGCGCTGCCGCCGGCTTTCGGCACCCGCCTGCCGACCCTGATGCTGGTCGCCGGCGGCAACGCCAATCTGGCGACTTCCGACGTCGGTGGTGCCGGCCACGGCCCGCAGGCGCTGCAGCGGCTGCTCGATTCGCTGGCCGGGGGCGAGCCGGGTGTGGTCCACCATCGCCAGCCGATCGAGCTGCGCTGGAGCGATGCCTCGCGGCCGCCGGTGCTGGGCTTCTTCGTCGGCGCCGCGGCGTTCTACAAGGGCTGGAAACTGGCGCTGGGCTCGGTCCACGAACGCGGCTTCTTGCACGGCCCGGCAGTCGCCGCGACCATGGCCGGGGCGCTATGGCAGACGATGGCCGGCGGGCCGCGCAGCGAATGGCAGGCTGGCACCATGATGGGTATCGCCGTCGACGGCGGGCTGGAACGCGAAGGTCGGCGCTTCCTGTTCCTCGCCACCAGCCTGAACCGCCTCTACAACGGCCTGTGGCCATTCTATGACCACGGCGATGCGCCGCTGCGCTGGCTGGACATCGATGCGCCGCCGCGCCGCTTCATGCGCAGCCTGCCCGGCCTGCTGCGTGGCCGGCCGGGGCGCTGGATGCGTGAGTCCGATGCCTATCGCAGCGGCGGTGCGCAATCGCTGGCGCTGCGCCTGGAAGCGCCGCTGGTGGTCGACGGCGAGGCCTACACCCCAGGACCCTACGGCTGCGTCGAACTGCACGCCGGCCCCCGCATCGCTTTCTATTCGCCGAGCCCGACCTGAGCTACCGATGAGCAGCCCGCTGAGCTCCGAGACCGCCCGCGACCAGTTGCAGGCCGCCATCCGCGAGGAACTGGCGCTGCCGCTGCCGCCGGCCATCCATCAGGTCGCGGCCCTGCTCGCCGAACGCGGCCACGGCTCGGTGAGCGCGGTGCTGTTCTACGGCTCGAACCTGCGCTCCGGCGAGCTCGACGGCGTGCTCGACTACTACGTGCTGGTCGATTCGCTGCGCAGCTGGTACCGCCGTCGCCTGCCGGCGGCGGCAAACCGCCTGCTGCCGCCGAACATCCTGTACCTGGAGCCGGAGATCGACGGCCGCCGGCTGCGCGCCAAGGTCGCCGTGCTCAGGGCCGACCAGTTCCGTCGTGGCGTGCAGCGCGGCGGCATCGACACGACGATGTGGGCGCGCTACTCGCAGCCGGCGGCGCTGGCCTGGTGCCGCGACGATGCGGCCCGCGACGACGTGGTCGCCTCGGTCAGCACTGCGGTGATCAGCGCCGCCGGCTGGGCCGCCGGTCTCGGCCCGGAAAGCGGCACGGCCGGCGACTACTGGCAGGCGCTGTACAAGCGCACCTACAGCGCCGAACTGCGCGTCGAAAAAGCCAGCCGCACCGACAGCCTGATGGCCTTCGGCGGCGATCGCTACACGACCCTGCTGCCGATCGCCTGGCAGGCGATCGGCCTGTCGTTCGCCACCCTGGCCGACGGCCGGCTGCAGCCGACGCTCGGCACCGCCGAGCGGCGTTCGGCGGAAGCCGGCTGGGCGCTGCGCCATGGCCTCGGCAAGCCGCTGAACTTCGTGCGCCTGGTCAAGAGCGCGTACACCTTCGACGGCGGTGTCGACTACCTGCTGTGGAAGATCGAGCGGCACAGCGGCGTGAAGATGGAGCTGACGCCCTGGCAGCGGCGCCATCCGATCCTGGCATCGCCGCGAGTGCTCTGGGAGCTGCGCCGGCGCGGAGCCATCCGGTGACCGAGGCCGCCATCCCTGCAGCAACAGGCGGGGGTGCGCTGGCCAGGGTCTATCGCAATGCCGGCAAGCTGCTCGGCGGCAAGGCGGCCGCCGGGCTGATCGGTCTGGTCTACCTGTCGCTGGCCGCGCGCACCCTGGGACCGACCGATTTCGGCCTGCTGGTGTCGATCAATTTCTATGTGTTGCTGGTCGGCAACTTCTGCGTGCTGCAGGGCTGGCACACGCTGGTCCGCTACGGCAGCGGCGATTTGATCGAACGCCATCCCGAGGACTTCATCGCGCTGTGGCGCCATGTCGCCGGCATCGAGATCGCCAGCGGCCTGGTGGCAATGCTGATCGCGCTGGCGCTGTGCGCCCCGGTGGCGCAGCACCTCGGCTGGCCCGAGCACCTGATGCCGCTGGCGCTGCTCTACGCGCTGGCGATCATCTCGAACACTCAGACCACCGCGGCCGGCGTGCTGAACCTGTTCGGCCGCTTCGATCTGCTGTCGCTGCAGCAGGCCAGCGGGCCGATCGTGCGGCTGATCGGTGCCGCCCTCGCCTGGGCGCTCGACGCCGGCCTGCCCGGTTTCCTGCTCGCCTGGCTCGCCGGCTCGATTCTCGAAGGCCTGGTGCAATGGGCACTGGGCCTGCGCGAACTGCACCGCCGCGGCCTGCTGCGCCGGCCAGCGACGGCGACCCCGACGCGCGCCGTGCGCGAGCGCCATCCGGGCATCCTGCGTTTCCTGCTCACCAACAACCTCGACATCGGCCTGACCGACGCCTCCGGCCGGATCACGCCGCTGGCGGTAGGCGCGCTGCTCGATCCGGCGGCAGTCGGCTTCTACCACCTGGCGCTGCGCATCGGCATGGTGTTGCAGCAGCCGATGCTGGTGATCGGCCGTACCGTCTACCCGGAGCTGGCGGCGATCGCGGCACGGGGCGAATTTGCGCGACTGCGCCGCCTGGTGCTGCGCACCGGCTGCACCGCGATGGCCGGCGGCGTGCTGGTGCTGGCGCTGTTCACCGCCGTCGGGCCCTGGCTGCTGAGAACCATCGGCGGCGCTGGCTTCGAGGCCGCCTACCCGCTACTGCTGCTGATCGCGCTGGCCCGCACCGTACACCTGTTCGGCTTCCCGTTCGGCTCGGCACTGGTCGCGCTGGGGCGGCCGAACACCACGCTGAGCATCAACCTGATCGCCAGCCTTGGCCTGCTGCCGGCGCTGTACTGGTTGCTGCAGGCACGGCAGCTCGAGGGCGCCGGCCTGCACGCGCTGGCCTATGCCGCGGCGACGGTCGGCGCACTGGTCTATGCCTTGCTGCGCCTGCCGGCAACCATCACGCAGCGGCACTGAACCCTTGCGCATCCTCTACCTGATCAATGGCCTGAACGGCGGCGGCGCGGCCTTCCCGGTACCGGAACTGGTCGCCACCGCGCAACGCCACGGCGACAGCGTACGCGTGGTCGCGCTGATGCCGCAGGACCGCCGCGCCGGCGCACGCTTCGACCGCGCCGGCCTCGACTGGACGCTGATCGGCTCCGGCCCAGGCGATCTGCTACCGAGCTTCCGCCGGCTGCTCGCCGAACTGCGCGACTGGCGGCCGGACTTCATCTGGACTTCCCTGAGCCGCGCCTGCGTCTATGGCCAGATCGCTGGTCGCCTGCTCGGCATCCCGGTACTCAGCTGGCAGCACAATGCCTTTCTGAAACCCGGCAACCGCCTGCTGCTGCGCGCCACCGGCCGCTGGGCCGCACGTTGGGTCGCCGATTCGGAAACCGTCGCCCGCTTCACCCAGGAAGCACTGGGCGTCGCCCCGGCGCTGATCGATGTCTGGCCGATCTTCCGGGCGCTCGACGACCAGCCGCAGGCCCGGCCTTGCGCGCCCGCCGGTCGCTTCCGGATCGGCAGCCTCGGCCGCCTGCACCCGAACAAGCGCTACGAGGATCTGATCGACGCCGCCGCCTGGCTGCGCGACCGGCATCCGTCGGCAGCGGCGCGGATGGAGATCCTGATCGGCGGCGTAGGGCCGGAACAGGCGGCGCTGGCCGCGAGAATCGAGCGCCTGGGCCTCGGCAATGTCCGGCTGCTCGGCTTCGTCGAGTGTCCGGCCGAGTTCCTGGCCGGCCTGCACGGCTATGTCCAGCCTTCGCACCACGAGGGCATGTGCATCGCCGCCCATGAAGCGATGCAGGCCGGACTGCCGGTGATCGCCACCCCAGTGGGCGAACTGCGGCGCAGCGTCGTCGAGAACCAGACCGGTTTTCTGGTGCCGGTCGGCGATCCACCAACGCTGGCCAGGGCGCTGCTGGCGCTGGCCGACGACCGTGGCCGCGCCGCCGAGATGGGTCAGGCCAGCCGCGCCCGGGTCATCGAGCGCTTCGGCGCCGCAGCTTTCGATCGCAGCGGCTATGCCGTGCTCGACCGGATGGCGGCAGTCGTCGCGGCGCGGCGCCAGCCGCCGCGCTGAGCGCTCAGTCTTCGGCGATCACCGCGGCGCTGGCCGGGCCGGCCGGGATCGTCGATGGATGGACCATGCGGCTGTAGGCCGACATCGAGCGATCGAAGATGAAGTGGCGCAGCACGCCGACCCAGGAATCGTAGGACTTCAGGCCGTCGTAGAACTCCGGCGCGATGCGCCGCAGCTCCGGCAGCTTGTTCCAGGGCACGGCCGGGAAGTCGTGGTGTTCGTTGTGATAGCCCATGTTGAAGCACAGCTTGTTCAGCGGGCCGTAGTACGAGTAGGTGTCCTGGCCTTCGGCGGTAACGTGATGCTCCTGGATCCAGCGGCCGCCGAGCGGATGCAGGCCGAGCGCGAACAGCGTCGACAGCGCCAGATAGCCGAGCGCTGCAGGTCCGAGCCAGACATAGATGGCGACATTGCTGGCAATCACCGCCAGCAGGTTGGCGACCACCCAGGCATCCCAGAGACCGACGCCGCGTTGCGCTTTCAGCTTCATCGGCCGCAGCGCCTGCGACACCGGCAGCAGCGCCACCCAGGCGGCCTTGCGCCAGGCGGAATTGCCGATCAGCTGTGCCTCCCTGTGGCTGACGATGTCCGGGTCCATGTCGTATTGGCCCAGATAGCGGTGGTGGTGCAGATGGAACTTGCGGAAGCCCATCGCTGACGGCAGCACCAGGGCGAAGTCGCAGAAGATCGCGAACAGTCGGTTCAGGGTCTGGTTCCTGAACACCAGCGCGTGGGTGCACTCGTGGATCATCACGTACAGCGCGTGATTGACGAAGGCGCCGAACAGGAAGGCGACGGCGATGAAGGCCCAGGCCTCGAAACCTGCGGCCTGCGAGGCGACCAGCCACTGCGAACCGACCAACGCGATGATCCACAGCGCCGACATCGGGTGGCGGGTCATCAGCGCCCGCACTTCAGGATGTTTGGCCGCGATCTCCCGGCGGCGCTGGACGTGGGAAATCGGCTCGTCGACGTAGATGAAATCCCGACTCATGTGGCGGCAAGTCCTGAATGAAGGTGTTCCGTGGCATTCAGGCGGGCAGCCGGACAGCCGAAAGTGGCGAAAGCATAAGCCGATCCACGAATGCGAGGATAGCGTCGCAGCCGCGCCGGGCCGACGGGCGGTCGCCGAGATCGAAGCTGTAGCGGAACAGCTCGCGCTGGGTGTCGAGATATTCCCCGTGGCTGGCAAATGCGGCGCCGACCGCAGCCTCGATGCCATCGGCCGATTCGATCACCGGTCCGGCCGTCCAGTGCCGGTAGTTCGGATCCTGCCGCCAGGCGCTGCGATGAGCGTCAAGGAACAAGCAGGGCCGCGGCTCGTGCAGGAACTCGTAGACCTGGCTCGAGGCATCGCCGAGGTAGAGGTCGGCGGCGCGGGTGTAGCTCATGTCGACGCTGCGCTCGCTGCCGAGGTCGATGTGGATGTGCGGGCAGTCGCGGTAGATCGAGGGAATCTCTCCCGGCCGGTCGATGCGCCAGTGCTGCAGCGACACCTGCAGCTGCTTCCTGAACAGCATCACGTGCGGCGCGACAATCAGGTTGTAACGGCTCGACTGGCGGAACGCTTCGAGCACCTGCAGGCCCTGCGCGTACCAGGACGACAGGCTCGGCGAGCAGTGCGGGTTGTAGAGCACGGTCGGCCGGTCGTTGTCGAACAGGCGCAGCCGCGGGCCGCCGCCGTGCAGGTCGAACTTCGGGTAGCCGACGATAGCGTAGCCGTCCTCATGGAGCAGGCCCGCTTCGCGCAGGCGATCGCGGATCTTCGGCCCGGACATCAGCACCAGATCGAACTTGCCGCTGGCGCGGTCGAAGCCGACTTCGCGATCGCCCGCGCCGTGGCGGGTGTGCACGAACTTCAGGTGCTTGAGGCCGAAGCGCGAGCGCAGGATCAGGCTGGTCTTTTCCGGCACCACCAGCACGTCGAGATCGCGAAAAGCACCTCGATGCTGCCAGAGGGTCATCAGACGGGTGAACGGCAGCAGCCGATCAAGGCGCTGGCCGACCTGATGCAGGCGCTCGCCGAGACTCAGCAGCCGGTATTCGACCCGGGTCCCCGGATAACCGGTGGCGAGATGTCGCAGGTAGTCGAGCTGGCGTTGATCCGAGGCCAGCAGCGTGACCGGCTGCCCGGTGCGCGAGCAGCCCAGTTCGAAAGCGATCGGCGCGCTGTGGGCGATCTGGTGCAGATGATCGTGATTGAACAGGAAGCCAATGCGTACTTCGCTGCCCGGGTCGGGATTGCCTGCCGCGTTCGCCATGTCCAGTCCCTCGAAACGAAAAAGGCCCGGATTCCCGGGCCTTTGACGTTAACGATGGTCTGCTTACGAACTGATTACGGATCCGTGAAACATGGCGTACGCCTGCGGCCGATGACGAGCCTCAGCGCACTCCGCCCGAAGCCAGCATCGCGACTTCAGCCAGCGACGCCGTGCTGATCGGCGCATTGACGCGTTTACGGGTGGTGGTGACCAGCGGCGGCAGCACGCCGAGCTGGCGGCCGACCGTCTCGAACAGCTGCACGGCGCGGTCGATCTGCGCCGGCGTGTGGACGGCGCTGACGCTGGAGCGCAGCAACGGCGCCTGGGTCGGCGTCGCCGGCGGCAGCGCCAGATTCAGATACAGGCCGCCTTCGAGCAGACGGTTCCAGAACTCCACCGCCAGCGGCGCGTCGGCGACCGCAACCGAAACGATCGGGCTGCACTGCGGGCCGACCGCGAAGCCGAGGTCGCGCAGACCGTAGTACAGGCGCTCGGCGTTCTCGCGCAGGCGCTGGCGCAGCTGTGGCTGTTCCTGCATGCGGCGCAGGGCCATGATCGTCGAGGCCATCACCGCGGGCGGCAGCGAGGCGGTGAACATGTACGGGCGACAGGCGACCCGCAGGACGTCGAAGTCCTCGAGGTTGGACACGCAGAAGCCGCCGACGCTGCCGAGGCTCTTCGAGAAAGTGCCGACAACGAAGTCGACGTCGTCCTCGACACCCGCTTCTTCGGCCAGGCCGCGGCCGTTGGCGCCGAGCACGCCGAGCGAATGGGCTTCGTCGACCATCAGCCAGGAGCCGGTTTCACGCTTCACCTGCGCGAATTCGCGCAGCGGCGCGGCATCGCCGAGCATCGAATAGATGCCTTCGACCACGACCAGCTTCGAACCCGGCTCGCTCGACAGGCGGTTGAGGCGCTTGTGCAGATCGTCCGGATCGTTATGGCGGAAGCGCACGACTTCCGCGTGGCCGAGGCGTGCGCCGTCGTAGATGCTGGCGTGGCTGTCGGAATCGAGCAGCAGGTAGTCGCCCTTGCCGGCAAGCGTCGACAGCATGCCCAGGTTGGCCTGGTAACCCGTCGAGAACACCATGCAGTGCTGACGATTGAAGAACTCGGCCAGGCTCTTTTCGAGCGCGCGATGGGTGCCGTAGCTGCCGTTGGCGATACGCGAACCGGTGGTTCCGGTCCCATGAGCGCGCACGGCGGCGATCGACTCGTCGATGCAAGCTTCATCGAAAGTCAGGCCGAGATAGTTGTTGGTACCCAGCAGGATCGTCTTGCGACCACGATACATGCCCTCGGTCGAGGACAGCATGCCTTCGAAAACCATTTCGAAAGGATTCTGGCCTACCGAGCGCAACTGATCGTAGGTCTGCCGTAGCGGGGCAAACTTCGAAAGTATGCTCACTATTTCAGTTCCTTCCACGCAGTTCATCAACGACCTGTGCCAGATCGCCGAGCGTTTCGACTTCGGCGACGCGGTCGAGCGGGATGACGATTTCGAACCGATCTTCGAGCGACATGATGAAGTCCATCACGGCCAGCGAATCAAGTTGAAGATCCCTGACGATGTTGGTCGTGGGTTCGAGCGGCACCGGCTTTTTCAGCAACTGCCGCAAGCCATCAATGATTTGCGCCTGCGTGTCACGCAAAGTCTCAGTCATCCGCCGTTGTTCCTCATTAATTGCACCCATTCACTGCGGTACTACCGCCGAGCCTCCGGCAACCGGACGCGTGAATCGGCGGATTGTAAAGCAACGATAACGAGTTTGTCATAGCGCATTCATGCGCCAACCAGGGCCCCCGGGAACACCCTCGGACCCGCCGTTTTCTAAAGCCAGCCTGCCTGTCGATACCACTGTGCCGTGCTGGCGAAACCGGCCAGCAGCGGATGCCGGGGAACAGCGCCCGGCTCCCTCAATAGTTCGCGTTCAGGCACCGACCAGTCCTCGTGCAACAGTTCGCGAATCTTGCCAGCACTGATCATGTCCGACTTGCCGATCAATTTTGCGACAGCTCCCACGCCGCCGCCGACGCCGCGCAGCAGGCCGGATGGCAGCTGGAAATAGCGGGGGGTCCGATTGCCGACCGCCAGCGCCGCCGCGTCGAGTATCTGTTTCCAGCCATACCCACCGGGACAGGCGTCGGCGATCGCCTGCACCTTGCCGCTCGGCTCGTTGGTCGCCCGCTCGACCAACAGCGCCGCAGCGTCGGCGACGTGAACTAGCGAAATCCGTGCCGATGGCTTGCCGGGCAGTGGTACAAGACGGCGCGAAGCCAACTCGAAGAAGACCATGGTTTCGCGATCGCCTGGACCATAGATCGCTGGCGGGCGGATCACGCTGACCCGGTCAGCGCCGAGCACCGCGAACACCGCGTCTTCGCTGGCCCGCTTGCTCGCCGCGTACCCGGACAGTTCGGGGTGTCGCGCTGCGAGGCTGGAGACGTGGACGAAATGCGCCGCAGGTGCGACCTCGGCGACCGCCTCGGCAAGCCGGCGGCTGCCATCGCGATTGACAGCCATGAACTGCTCGTCGCCCTGCGCCTTGATGGCGCCGGCCATGTGCAGCACGGCGTCCACCCCCTCGACCAGGCGCAGCAAGGCCGCACCATCGTCCAGAGATCCGAGCACGACATCCGGCCGGCCATCGCCCCAGGCAGCGTCGACAGGTTCGCGTCGAGCCAGCAGACGGAGCTGACAACCGCGGGCTGCCAGTGCAGCGACGACATGGCGACCAAGAAAGCCGGTCGCCCCGGTGACCGCGACGGTCATCGCCGGGCGAGCGGCTCCGCCGCCGGTCAACTTTCCGACGCCGTCGACGCGGCAGCCTCGAAGGCGCCCTGCAGGTACAAAGCCTTTGCCTTGGAGCGGCTGAGCTTGCCGGACGAAGTCCGCGGCAGGGCGCGCGGCGGCACCGTGACCACGTCGACCTCGACACCGTGGCGCAGGCGCAGCACGCCGGCCACTTCCTTCTTCAGGCTGTCGCGCGCCTCGTCGTCTGCGGTCCGGAACTCGACCAGCACCAGAATGCGCTCGGTACCGCCGTCGTCGACCGACACCGCAGCGGCGTCGCCGCTACGCAGTGCAGCGACCTCGCGTTCCACGGTCCATTCGAGGTCCTGCGGCCAGATGTTGCGACCGTTGATGATGATCAGGTCCTTGGCGCGGCCGGTGATGACGATCTGGCCGTCCCGGAAGTAGCCGAGATCGCCGGTATCGAGCCAGCCGTCGGCGGACAGCACCGCTTCGGTTGCTTCCGGCTGCCCGTAATAGCCTTCCATCATGCTCGGGCCACGCGCGAAGATGCGACCAACCTGCCCCTGGCCCAGCGGCTTGCCCGATTCACCGCGCACTTCGAAGGCATGATCCGGCAGCGCCGGGCCGCAGAGCACGAAATCACGGCGACGGACGGTCCCAGCATCGGCGGGCACGGCGAGGTTGTCGCGCTCCAGACGTTCGCTGTCCAGAGTGTCGAAACGGATGCCCTGTTCGGCCGGCGCAAAGCTCAGCGCCAGTGCCGTCTCGGCCATGCCGTAGCTCGGCACGAAGGCCGTGGCCTTGAAACCGCGATCGGCGAACTGCTGGGCGAACTTGGCCAGCGGCTCCGGGCGAACCATGTCGCCGCCGATGCCAGCGCCGCGCCAGGACGACAGATCCAGACCCTCCGAGGACGCGGTTTCAGCGCGCCGCGCCGCCAGTTCGTAGCCGAAGGACGGGCTGTACGACAGGGTGCCGCCATTGCGGGTGATCAGTTCCAGCCACAGCAGCGGCCGGCGCGCAAAGTCACGAGTCGCGAACATGTCGACCGAAATCTGGCAGGCCAGCGGCGTCAACAGGAAGCCGATCAGCCCCATGTCGTGGTAGAGCGGCAGCCAGGAGCTGCAGCGGTCGGTCGGGCCGATCCTCAGGCCGTGGCAGGCGATGCCGTAGACATTGGCGATCAGGGCACGCTGGGTCACGGCGACGCCGAGTGGGAAACGCGTGCTGCCAGACGAGAACTGCAGGTAGCAGAGATCCTCAGGACCGACGACCGGCAGTTCGCGACCATCGTCGGCATCGTCCTTCAGCTGGTCCAGGATGCCGGACACGGCCAGGTTCAGGCCGTCGACCGCTTCGGCCAGCCACTCGACGAGGGCAGCCGGAGCAAAGGCGGCCGAAGCGTCGGCGATCTCGATCATCCTGCGGATATGCGCCACATAGGCTGCCCGGCCACCGAAGGCTGCGGGCAACGGCAGCGTCGTCGGCACCAGGCCTGCATATTCACAGGCAAAAAAAGCGCGCGCGAAGTCGCCATCGGACTCGCCGATCAGGGCCACGCGCTGTCCCGGCTTCAGGCCACGGGCCAGCAGTTTGCGAGCGAGCACCAGGCTCTGCTCGCGCAGCTCCCGATAACTCAAGGCTTCGAGCAGCACACCCTTGCCCGAGTAGAAATTGATCCCGGTAGCACCTTGCGCCGCGTAATCCAGCGCCAGGGGCAGAGTTGCAAAGCCAGCGGGCCGGTATTCGGGAAGACCGCTCGCCGTCGGAGTAGGCAGCAACATTGATTTGGAGGTCTGGAAAATAGGAATTGTGGACTTCGGATACCGCCCGTCACGCCTTAAGTGTATCAACCGACACAGCGTGTCAGCAGTTGCTGGGTAGTTCTATCCGGCGATACCAGATCAGTACCAGCCACACCTGTCCGGCCAGCATCAGCACGGCGCCGATCACGGCCACAACTCCTGCACCAATCAGGCCACCACCTACCGTGGCCCAATACAGCATCGGCAGGTAAGCCAGGGTCACGACAAGGCGCATGCGGAAAGCAGCGCCGGCATTGCCGGTCGACATCAGCAGTGGTTCCAGCGGCAGCGCCCAGAGGCTGACCACCGAAGCACCCAGCAGCCACAGCAGCACGTCCTTGGCGGCAACGAATTCCTCGCCTATCAGCAGGCGAAGGGCCGGCTCGCGGATCAGGGCGGCAATGATCAGCAGCACCGAAGCGCCGCCGCCCGCCGCCAGCGCCAGCTGGCGGACCAGGCGCCTGAGCATCACGTGATCGCGCGCCGCCGCCAACCGTGCCAGCTCCGGATACAGCGCCGGCACGATCAGCTTGGCCGGCTTGGCGACGGCATCACCAAGCTGCTTGGCGACCCGGAACAGGGCGGCGTCGCGGGCCCCGAGCAAGGCACCGACCATCAGCGTGCCGACGTGGGTGAACGCCAGGGTCAGCGTCGAGTTCAGATTGGTCGACCAGACGAAGGCCCAGATGCCTGGGAAGCCGTCGGTCATCGAGCCTCTGGCATGAAGCCGGAAGCCTTCCAGTGCACCGCGTGCCTTGAGCGTGTCGTGCGCCGCGACGAACAGAAAGATGAAAGCGGCGACCTGGCCCAGAAACCAGACCGCCAGGAACACTTCGAGCCCCGCACCGCAGTACCAGGCGGCGCCGGCGCCGATCACCCGGACCCAGGAATCGATCGAGCTTTGCCAGGCCAACAGATCGAAACGGTCGAGCAGGCGCAGTGCGCCGGTCGGAGTGGCGCTGACCATGAACACGATGACCAGCGAATAGGCGCTGACCTCGGGAGAACGCGCCGCCGGCCAGCCGAGCGTACTGCCGATCAACTGCACGCCGAACTGCGCGATCAGCACGCCGCCGATGCCGCTGAGCCCATCCAGCAGCAGGCTGAAGCGCAGCACGCGCTGGAATTCGCCGAGCCGGCCGGATTCGAACGGCGCCGTGCCGTACTGGAGCAGGGCCTGCCAGGACTGGAACTTGGCAATCTCGCCGATCGACTGCACATAGGCATGCACCAGCACCAGCACGCCGAACATCTCCACCCCCAGCGCGCGCGCCGCGATCGCCGTGGCGCCGAGACTCAGCGCCCCGTTGAGGGCCTTGCCGCCGAGCAGGATGCCGGCATTGCCGAGCACCTGGCGAAATGGGCCGCGCGCCACGGGCGGCGAGGACTCGGTATTCAGCGGCGGATCACCAGCGCAGGGGCCATTAAAGTGAGCGATGCAGCCCGACTCAGGGCTTGCCGAGGAAGTGTGTCTTGCTGAGTTCGACACCCGAGTGGCGCAGGATGTTGTAGGCGGTCGCCGAGTGGAAATACAGGTTCGGCAGCACGAAGTTGGTCAGATAGTTCTGCCCGGTGAAGTGCAGCTCGCCGAACGGCGTCTTGATAGTGATCGGCCGCTCCTCGGCGCCATCGATCTGCGCGGCATCGAAACGGCGCAGGAAAGCTGCCGTCCACTCGATGCGCTCGATCAGCTCGACAAAGCTTTTCTCGGTATCGGCCTTCGGTGGCGGGTCGATACCGGCGAGGCGCGCGGCACCGCCCTTGACCATGTCGCAGGCGATCTGCACCTGGCGGGCGAACGGGAACATGTCCGGATACAGGCGGGCGCCGGTCAGCACCAGAGGATCGATCTTGCGCGTCTCGGCATGGACCGCGCCGACCTCGATCACCTTGGTCAGGTTGTCGAGGGCGCGCAGGAACACCGGCACGGAAGCCTGATACAGGGAGAAGGTCATCGGCGGGTTCCTCGGCAAGTGGATTTCGAGCGCGCGCAAGCTTACTCGAACTCGCCGTGGCCTCCTCGCTCGCGGCGCACGACGTGGCCAGCCGCGCTCAGCGCCGCGATGATCTGGCCGGCATGGGCAATATCCTGGGCTTCCACCAGCATTTCCAGCGTCGCTCGCTTGGCATGGCTGCCCGCCGAGAGCCGCTCGTGATGGACCTGGACGATGTTGCCGCCGGCGCCGCCGACACAGCCGGCGACCCGGGCCAGGAAACCCGGGCTGTCCTCGATCTCGATCGACAGGCTGACCAGCCGCGACTCGTGGACCAGCTGCCGCAGCAGTACCGAAGCCAGCAGTCGAGGATCGATATTGCCGCCGCAGACGATCAGGCCGACCTTGCGCCCGGCGTAGCGCGCGGGATCGGACAGCAGTGCCGCCAGCCCGGTCGCCCCCGCGCCTTCGGCGACGACTTTCTCGACGTTCGCCAGCAGGCCCACGGCCCGCTCGATCGCCGGCTCGTCGACCCGCACCAGATCGTCGGCATGCGCGCGGATGATCGGCAGGGTTTGCCGGCCAATGCCTTTGACGGCGATGCCCTCGGCGATCGTCGGCCCGCCGCGGACCAGCGCGGGGTCGCCCTGGATCGCCGCGTAGGCCGAGCAATAACCGGCCGATTCGACGCCAACGATCCTCAGCCGGGGATTGAGCTCGTGCGCCATAACCGCATTGCCGGCGAACAGGCCGCCGCCGCCGATCGGAATAACCAGGGTATCGAGGTCCGGCACCTCGGCGAGCATTTCCAGCGCGATGGTCCCCTGCCCAGCCATCACCCACGGATCGTCGTAGGGATGGACCAGCGTCATGCCGCCGGTGTCGACCAGCTCACGCTGCATGTAGTCCGAGGCATCGGCCAGCGTGTCGCCATGCAGGATCACTTCGCCGCCAAGCTCGCGGGTGTTGCGAACCTTGGTGAATGGCGTGTTGGTCGGCATCACGATGACGCTGCGGATGCCGAGGCGCGTCGCGTGGTGAGCGACGGCCTGGGCGTGGTTGCCGGCCGACATCGCCGCGACGCCGGCGGCGCGCTCGGGCCCACTCAGTCGCGCCAGCTTGTTGAGCGCGCCGCGCTCCTTGAACGACGCGGTGAACTGGAAATTCTCGAACTTCAGCCAGACCTCGGCGCCAGTCAGCTTCGAGAGCACCAGCGAAGGCGCGCAGGGCGTACGCAGCACCTGTCCGGCGATCAGGCGCGCCGCGTCGCGGACATCGTCGGCACAGATCGCAAGCGGCTCGCTCATGGTGGTCAGGGCTCGAAAAACCTGGGGCGATTATAGGTAGCGATCCGGCCGAGGCCGGGGGCATGACAGTTTCCCCGCCAGTCGCGGATAATCCGCGCCCTGAATTCCAGCGCACCGCAGATCGTCCATGAGCCAATACGTCTACACGATGAACCGGGTCGGCAAGACCGTGCCACCGAAGAAGGAAATCCTGCGCAACATCTCGTTGAGCTTCTTCCCCGGCGCGAAGATCGGCGTGCTTGGCTACAACGGCTCGGGCAAGTCGACCCTGCTGAAGATCATGGCCGGCGTCGACAAGGAATTTTCCGGCGAAGCGCGGCCGATGCCGGGCCTGAAGGTCGGCTATCTGCCGCAGGAACCTCAACTCGACCCGGCCAAGGACGTGCGCGGCAATGTCGAGGAAGCGCTGTCGGAAATTACCGACACCCAGGCCGCGCTCGACGCCGTCTACGCCGCCTACGCCGACGAGAATGCCGACTTCGACAAGCTGAGCGCCAAGCAGCAGGAACTGGAAGCCAAGCTCGAAGCCCTCGACGGTCACAACCTCAACGTGATCATGGACAAGGCGGCCGAAGCGCTGAACCTGCCGCCCTGGGAGGCCGATGTCACCAAGCTGTCCGGCGGCGAACGCCGTCGCGTCGCCCTGTGCCGGCTGCTGCTCAGCAAGCCGGACATGATCCTGCTCGACGAGCCGACCAATCATCTCGACGCCGAATCGGTCGCCTGGCTGGAGAAATTCCTCAAGGATTTCCCGGGCACCATCATCGCCGTCACCCATGACCGCTATTTCCTCGACAACGTCGCCGGCTGGATCCTCGAACTTGATCGCGGACACGGTATTCCCTGGCAGGGCAACTACTCCAGCTGGCTGGAGCAGAAGACCAACCGCCTGAAGCAGGAAGAAAAATCCGAAGATGCCCGCCAGAAGGCGCTTTCCGAGGAACTCGAATGGGTGCGCAAGAACCCGAAAGGCCGGCAGTCGAAATCGAAGGCGCGCATCAAGGCCTACGAGGAACTTGCTTCGCAGGAGTACCAGACCCGCGCCGAAACCCAGGAACTGTACATTCCGCCCGGCCCGCGCCTTGGCGACACGGTCATCGAGGTCAAGGACGTCGGCAAGAAATACGGCGATCGCTGGCTGTACCAAGGCCTGAACTTCACAGTGCCGAAGGGCGCGATCGTCGGCATCATCGGCGCCAACGGCCGCGGCAAGACCACCTTGTTCCGCATGCTGCTTGATCAGGAAAAACCGGATGGCGGCTCGATCCGCATCGGCGAAACGGTCAAGTTCGCTTATGTCGACCAGAGCCGCGACGCGCTCGACGGCGACCGCACGGTGTTCGAGGAAATCAGCCAGGGCCAGGACATCATTCGCGCCGGCTCCTTCGAAATGCCGTCACGCGCCTATATCGGCCGCTTCAACTTCAAGGGCGAAGCACAAGGCAAGCGGCTGAAGGAACTGTCCGGCGGTGAGCGCAACCGCGTGCATCTGGCCAAGATGCTGCTGACCGGCGGCAACGTGCTGCTGCTCGACGAACCGACCAACGATCTCGACGTCGAAACTCTGCGCGCGCTGGAAGAAGCGATCCTGAATTTCGCCGGCTGCGCGCTGGTCATCTCCCATGACCGCTGGTTCCTCGACCGCGTCGCGACCCACATTCTCGCCTTCGAGGATTCCGGCGAAATCGTCTTCCTGGAGGGCAATTACGGCGAGTATGAAGCCGATTTCCGACGCCGCACCGGCTCCGAGCCGGGCGTCAACCGTCGCTCGCGGCACAAGAAACTGGCCTGATTTCCAGCGGCTGCCAGCCGCAGCCCACTCGGCCCGCAGCGAATTGAAACCGATTCGCTGCGGGCTTTTTCGTGGTCGGGAAGAAAGCTGCGAACACAAAAAAACCCGGCGGTTGCCCGTCGGGTTTTTCGTTACTACTGGTGCGCCCGGAAGGATTCGAACCTCCGACCCCTTAGTTCGTAGCCAAGTGCTCTATCCAACTGAGCTACGGGCGCGCGAATCGTTGTACTACTTGATGGCGGAGAGAGAGGGATTCGAACCCTCGATAAGGTTTTTAAGACCCTATACTCCCTTAGCAGGGGAGCGCCTTCGTCCACTCGGCCATCTCTCCGTAATGCAGAGAGCAACACTGCGACATCACTCAAACATTATAGCCTTGAAGTACTGATGCGTAAAGCAATTTGTCGCTGCAAAAATCTAGCTTTGTACAGTCGTGTCTTCGCCTCGCTCGATCCTGATCCGTTCGAAGATTTCCTCACGATGCACCGGCACATCCTTGGGCGCCTTCACCCCAATCCGCACCTGATTCCCCTTGATCCCTAACACGGTGACTGTCACATCGTCACCGATGACTAGAGTCTCCCCGACCCTACGCGTCAAAATCAGCATTCCTGCTCTCCATTCCCTGATCCCGCGGTGACGCGGATCGCTCACCGAGCACGGACCCGTTTATCGGGTCTCTGTCTCCGCAAATGATATATCCGTCAGGTTGGCAAAAGCCTGAAGAAAGAGATAGAAAAATCAGATTTCCGATGAAAGGATAGGCAATTCACGGATTGCGCAGTGCATATCCGTGAATTGGTGCTTGCATGATCGGCAAATCAACGCCGAATCAAGGAGTCACGAACTTCAAACGGCCTGTTCGAGATCGAATCCCTTGTGCAGAGAACGCACGGCAAGTTCCAGATACTTGTCCTCGATCACAACGGAAATCTTGATTTCCGAAGTTGAAATCATCCGGATGTTGATGCTTTCGGCAGCCAGCGTCTTGAACATCCTGGCCGCGATGCCGGCGTGCGAACGCATGCCAACCCCAACCAGCGAGACTTTGCAGATGTCGGTCGCTGTGCGAATGGCCTTTGCACCGAGCGCATCAGCCACTTTCTTCGATACTTCCGCAGCGCGCTCCAGCTCACCGCGCGACACGGTGAAAGTGAAGTCGGTCGTACCGTCGGCACCGACGTTCTGCACGATCATGTCGACTTCGATGTTGGCGTCGCCGATCGGCCCCAGGATCGCCGCGGCGATGCCCGGACGGTCCGGCACTCCGGCGACAGTCAGCTGCGCTTCGTCCCGGCTGAACGCGATGCCGGCAATCAACGGTTCTTCCACTTTGCTTCCCCCAGCGTTTTCATCCAGCGTGATCAGCGTGCCCGGACCATCGACAAAGGTCGACAGGACGCGCAGCGGTACCTTGTACTTGCCTGCAAATTCCACGGAACGGATCTGCAGCACCTTCGACCCGAGGCTCGCCAGTTCGAGCATTTCCTCGAAGGTGATCTTGCTCAGGCGGCGCGCCTTCGGTTCGACGCGTGGGTCCGTCGTGTAGACGCCGTCGACGTCGGTGTAGATCTGGCATTCATCGGCTTTCAGCGCGGCAGCCAGTGCGACACCGGTGGTATCCGAACCGCCGCGGCCGAGCGTGGTGATGTTGCCGTCGCAGTCGACACCCTGGAAACCGGCGACCACCGGCACGATGCCGGCATTGCAATCGGCCAGCAGGCGTTCGGTGTCGATGTGCTGGATGCGCGCCTTGTTGTAGGCCTTGTCGGTGCGGATCGATACCTGGGCACCGGTGTAGGAACGCGCCGCCACACCCATCTTGTCGAGGGCGATGGCCAACATCGCAATCGTCACCTGTTCGCCGGTCGCGATCATCTGATCGAGTTCGCGCGGCAGCGGCCGCGGGTTGATCGCTTTCGCCAGCTTGATCAGGCGATCGGTCTCGCCGGACATCGCCGACACCACCACCACGACCTGATCACCACGCGCCCGGGCGGCCGCGACCTTCGAAGCGACGTGCTCGATGCGCTCGACCGAGCCCATCGAGGTGCCGCCGTACTTCTGCACTAACAAGGCCATCGAATCGGTTTCCAGTTTTCGTTGTTCATTTCCAGGGAAGCTCCTTGCTGTCTGAACGATCACCCGCTTCCCTGGAAACTGGCGACCCTCGATGAAACCGGCCTCAGGCCAGTTTCTGTGCAATCCAGTCGTATGCCGAGGCCAGCGCCTTCGGCAGGTTCTCCGGCTGCGTACCGCCACCCTGCGCCATGTCAGGACGGCCACCGCCCTTGCCACCGACCTGGGCCGCAGCGAACGCCAGCAGCTCGCCGGCCTTGACCTTGACGGTCAGATCCGCGGTGACACCGGCAATCAGGCTGACCCTGTCGCCACCGACCACGCCGAGCAGCACGACGCCGGAACCCAGCTTGTTCTTCAGCTGGTCAAGCAAATTGCGCAGCTCGCCGCCATCGACACCTTCTACCGCTGTCGCCAGCACCTTGACACCATTGACCAGCTTGGCCTGGCCAGCGAGTTCGTCGCCCGCGCTGGCGGCCAGCTTACCCTTCAGCTGTGCAAGTTCCTTCTCAAGCAGCTTCTGGGCATCGATCAGCGCGCTGATCCGGTTTCCGAGCTCGGCAGGCGAAGACTTCAGCAGCGCGGCCGCGCTAACCAGGCGCACCTGCAGATCGTTGATGAAGGCCAGCGCGTTGTCGCCGGTCACCGCTTCGATACGGCGCACACCAGCGGCGACACCGCTTTCCGAAGTGATCTTGAAAAGGCCGATATCGCCGGTGCGGCCGACATGGGTACCGCCGCACAACTCACGCGAGCTGCCGATGTCGAGCACGCGCACTTCATCGCCGTACTTTTCGCCGAACAGCATCATCGCGCCGGTCTTCTTGGCGTCCTCGATCGGCAGCACGCGCGCCTGCGTGGCGGCATTGGCGAGGATCTCGGCATTGACCAGGCGCTCGACTTCGGCAAGTTCGGTCGCGGTCATCGGGCTGTTGTGGGCAAAGTCGAAACGGGTCTTGTCAGCGTCGACCAGCGAACCCTTCTGCTGGACATGGCCGCCGAGCACGTCGCGCAGCGCCTTGTGCATCAGATGGGTCGCGGAGTGATTGCGCATCGTCGCGCGGCGCTGGCTGCCGGCGACAGTCGCGGTCACGGCATCGCCGATCTTCAGCGCGCCGGACTCCAGCTTGCCGACATGGGCAAAGGCGCCACCGGCAATCTTCTGGGTATCGGCCACCGCGAAGCCACCGAGGCTGCCGGCGTCACCGGCCTGACCACCGCTTTCGGCATAGAACGGCGTGCGATCGAGCACCACCGCGCCTTCGTCACCGGCCGCCAGTGCCTCGACGGCAATGCTGCCGCGATACAGCGCGACAACCTTGGCACCTTCGACCGTCAGCTGGTCATAGCCAAGGAAACTGGTCGCCTGGCCTTCGTACTTCAGACCTTCGCCGGTCGTGAACTTGCTGGCGGCACGCGCACGGGTGCGCTGTGCCTCCATCTCGCGCTCATAGCCAGCTTCGTCGAGCTTGAGGTTGCGCTCGCGAGCGATATCGGCGGTGAGATCGAACGGGAAGCCGTAGGTGTCGTACAACTTGAACACCACTTCGCCCGGAATGACCTCGCTCTTCAGCTGAGCGATGGCGTCATCGAGCAGCTTCATTCCCTTGTCGAGCGTCGCCGCGAAGCTGTCTTCCTCGGCGCGGATCACCTGCTCCAGGCGCGCACGCTGCTCTCGCAATTCCGGATAGGCATCGCCCATCGCTTCGGCCAGCGGCGCAACCAGCTTCCAGAAGAAGGCTTCGGTCAGACCCAGTTTGTAGCCGTGGCGGATCGCGCGACGCATGATCCGGCGCAGCACATAGCCGCGGCCTTCGTTCGACGGCGTCACACCGTCGATGATCAGGAAAGCAGCCGAGCGGATGTGATCGGCAACGACCTTCTGCGAGGCACTTGCATAAGGCTCGGTGTTCGACAGTTTGGCAACCGCAGTCACCAGCACCTTGAACAGGTCGATCTGGTAATTGTCGTTGGTGCCCTGCATCAACGCGCTGATGCGCTCCAGGCCCATGCCGGTATCCACACTTGGCGCCGGCAGCTTGCTCAGTGTGCCGTCCTTGGCGCGCTCGAACTGCATGAACACAACGTTCCAGATCTCGATCCAGCGATCGCCATCTTCGTCCGGCGACCCCGGTGGGCCACCGTAAATGCCCTTCGAGCCATCGGGATCATGATCGTAGAAGATTTCCGTGCACGGACCGCAAGGCCCGGTGTCACCCATCGCCCAGAAGTTGTCGGACGCGTACGGCGCGCCCTTGTTGTCACCGATGCGCACTATGCGATTGGCCGGAATGCCCATTTGCTGGTGCCAGATGTCATAGGCCTCGTCATCGGTCTGGTAGACGGTGACCAGCAGACGATTCTTGTCGATCCCCAGCCATTCCGGGCTGGTGATGAATTCCCAGGCGAAGCGGATCGCGTCCTGCTTGAAATAGTCGCCGAACGAGAAGTTGCCCAGCATCTCGAAAAAGGTATGGTGCCGTGCCGTGTAACCGACGTTCTCGAGATCGTTGTGCTTGCCACCGGCGCGCACGCAACGCTGGCTCGACGTGGCTCGGGTGTACGGACGCTTGTCCTGACCGGTGAACACGTCCTTGAACTGCACCATGCCGGAGTTGGTGAACAGCAAGGTCGGGTCATTGCCCGGTACCAGGGACGACGACGGCACGACGGCATGCCCCTGCCGACGGAAGTATTCGAGGAATCGTGCGCGCAGTTCGTTGCTATTCATGGCTGGCTGGAGCCCATGGCCGGGCGAAAAAGTCGCGCATGGTAGCGCGCAAGACCCTGTAGCCGCTAGGTTTTGGGCCTATTCCAATGACGTTCAGGGGCTTGCACCCAGGCCTGGTCAGGCTTGCGGGTCGATCTCGTCGACATCGGCATCGCGCATCACCGAGCGTATCTGCGAAGAAGTGAAACCACGCATGGCGAGGAAGCGGTAGCGGATCGCAGCCTCCTTCGAATCGGTCGCGGGCCCAGGATAACGGCGCTGGTAGAGGCGCCCGATGACCTCGCCCCAGTCTGGATCAGCTTCGTGCAGCGCTGCCGCGATCAGCGACTCGGCAACCCCTCGGGCCGACAACTCGGCACGTACTCGCAGCGGACCATAGCCTTGTGCAATGCGGGAGCGAGTCAGCAGTCCGGCATAGCGTTCATCGCTCTGCCAGCCCGCATCACCAAGCTCGTCGACGACGGCACTGGCGACGCTGCGATCGAGACCATCATGAGCCAGCTTTGCGGTCAGCTCGCGAGCGCTGTGCTCACGCCGACCCAGCGCCCGAAGCGCACGCTCACGAGCGGCTTCGGGAGCCAATGGCACAGGCTGCTTGCGCCCGCGCCCGGCCACCTTATTACTCGGCAGCCGGTGTGCGCGTCTTCACCGGCATCAGCTTGGCGCGCAGGGCAACCTCAATGGCATCGGCAATTTCTGGATGCTCCTTGAGATAATTGCGCGAGTTGTCCTTGCCCTGACCGATCTTGTCGCCCTTGTAGGCGTACCAGGCACCGGATTTCTCGACAAAACCGTGTTCGACGCCGAGGTCGATCAGTTCACCCAGCTTCGAAATGCCTTCGTTGTAAAGGATCTCAAAGTGCGCTTCGCGGAAAGGCGGAGCCATCTTGTTCTTGACCACCTTGACGCGCGTCTCGTTGCCGACAACTTCCTCGCCCTTTTTTATCGCGCCGGTACGACGGATATCGAGGCGAACCGAGGCATAGAACTTCAGCGCATTGCCGCCGGTCGTGGTTTCCGGCGAGCCGTACATCACGCCGATCTTCATGCGGATCTGGTTGATGAAGATGACCAGCGTGTTCGAGCGCTTGATATTGGCAGTCAGCTTGCGCAGCGCCTGGGACATCAGCCGCGCCTGCAGGCCGACGTGGCTGTCGCCCATCTCGCCTTCGATTTCCGCCTTCGGCACCAGCGCTGCGACCGAGTCGACGACGATGCAGTCGACGCTGTTCGAACGCACCAGCATGTCGGCGATTTCCAGCGCCTGCTCGCCAGTATCCGGCTGGGAAATCAGCAGATCGCCAACCACCACCCCGAGACGTTCGGCGTACTGAGGATCGAGCGCATTCTCGGCATCGATGTAAGCCGCAGTACCACCGTGCTTCTGGATCTCGGCAACCACCTGCAGGCAAAGCGTGGTCTTGCCCGACGATTCCGGGCCATAGATCTCGACGACACGGCCTCGAGGCAGGCCACCAATGCCCAGGGCAACATCCAGCGCCAGCGAGCCGGTCGACACGACATCGACATCGCGTGCCGGATCGTCAGCACCCATCCGCATGACCGCGCCCTTGCCAAACTGCTTCTCGATCTGGCTGAGGGCGGCTTCCAATGCCTTCTTGCGATTGTCGTCCATGGTCTGAGTTCCGGTCGCTGCTGCGCTGGGCTTTGCCATTGTCTGTCTATGTTTCCGCTTACTTACCTGCGCGGGCGAGATATTCGCCGGTGCGCGTGTCTACCTTGACCAGCTCATCCTGCTGCACGAACAGCGGCACGCGAACCATGGCACCGGTTTCGAGCTTGGCCGGCTTGCCGCCACCGCCCGAAGTGTCACCGCGGAGGCCCGGATCGGTTTCCGTGATCTTGAGGATCACCGTGTTCGGCGCAGCGACGCTGAGCGGCACGCCATTCCACAGCAGCACCGTGCAGGTCTCCTCGCCCTTCAGCCACTGCTTAGCGTCGGTCATCGCTGCATCGTTGGCCTGGATCTGCTCGAAGCTGACCGGATCCATGAAGGTCCAGAACTCGCCGTCGTTGTACAGGTACTGCATTTCCGTCTGTTCGACGTCCGCCAGTTCCCAGGTGTCGCCCGACTTCAGCGTCCGCTCGAGCACTCGGCCGGTCTTCAGCGCACGGATCTTGATGGTGTTCGTCGCCTGACCCTTGCCGGGCTTGCGATATTCATTATCGAGAATCGCGTACGGTTCGCCGTCAATGAGAACCTTGACGCCCGATTTCATTTCGTTGGTGCTGACCGTTGCCATGGGAGTGTCGTCTTTGTTGATCTGTTGATAGGAGTGCGCAAGCCTTCGGCGGCGCGGTTTTTCAGGCTGAAAAACGTCTCGCAGTCTAATGGATCGCAGGTTCCCGGGACATGCCCGCAAGTTTTCTTCGGAAAGGGCTTGTACCTCGATTTCGAAAGGCCCTATACTTTCGCTCCGCTGCACGGGGCCATAGCTCAGCTGGGAGAGCGCTTGCATGGCATGCAAGAGGTCGCCGGTTCGATCCCGGCTGGCTCCACCA
>UEXO01000059.1_pt1 | contig 41506 bp, 39 predicted proteins | sample 4301131 | NCBI WGS metagenome assembly UEXO01 (sample SAMEA4773185, study PRJEB27434) | metagenome | biome: 2259; feature: agricultural soil; material: soil | place: USA | collected 2014-09 | depth 0.25 m | reverse complement strand
TCCAGACCGGCTCCGGCACCTCGAGCAACATGAACGCCAACGAGGTGATCGCCCGGCTCGCCGCCAGCGTGCTCGAGGTGCCGGAGCCGGTCTGGAACACGTCGACCGGGAATTGCGCATCGTGATGACCGTCGGCAACGGCCAGGCTGGCAACAACGATCGCCTGCGCCACTGCCGTGTCGAGCAGGCCCAGCTCGGCGTTGACCTCGGCTGCGGTCGCCTTGATCAAGCCGAGCGCGCGGATGAAGCCGCGCGGCATCCTCAAGCCCGAGACCGGGAAGTTGTCGATCGCACGCTGGGTCTGGGCACCCCACAGGGCTCCGGCGGGGACGCGGACCTCGCCCATGCTGTCATGCTCGATACGCGGCTTCGCCATGCGGGTGCTTCCGGTTTCGGCTTCACCGGGGAGGCTCGCGTAAAATCCCGCCTGCCGCAAGCCGGCCGCCCGATTTCCAGGGCCGCTGCCGGCTCCCACCGGCCATCTTCCGCTTCAACCCCTGACCGAGTCCCGCATGAATCTCAGCAGTCTGACCGCCATCTCCCCGATCGACGGCCGCTACGCCGACAAGACCCAGGGCCTGCGCCTGATCTTCAGCGAGTACGGCCTGATCCGCTATCGCGTCGAAGTCGAGGTGCGCTGGCTGCAGGCGCTCGCCGCCCACCCGGGCATTCCGGAAGTACCCGCGCTGTCGGACTCGGCCCAGGCCCGCCTCGCCGAGATCTGCAATGGCCTCGATGTCAACGAAGCCGCCCAGGTCAAGGCGCTGGAAAAAACCACCAATCACGACGTCAAGGCGGTCGAGTACTACCTCAAGGCAAGTGTCGCCGGCCATCCGGAACTGTCGGCGATCAGCGAGTTCATCCACTTCGCCTGCACCAGCGAGGACATCAACAACCTCGCCTACGCGCTGATGCTCCGTGATGCTCGCGAACTGGTGCTGCTGCCGGCGCTCGACAAGCTGATCGGCCATCTGACCGATCTGGCCCACAAATACGGCGAGCTGCCGATGCTGGCGCGCACTCACGGCCAGCCGGCCAGCCCGACGACCCTGGGCAAGGAGATCGCGGTGTTCGCCCATCGCCTGATCATCGAGCGCAACCAGCTGGCCACCGTCGCCCTGTTCGGCAAGGCCAATGGCGCGGTCGGCAACTACAACGCCCACACCATCTCCTATCCGGAAGTCGACTGGCCGGCACTATCCGAAACCTTCATCGAAGGCATGGGCCTGGTGCAGAACCCGTATACGACGCAGATCGAGAACCACGATTTCGTCGCCCGCTACTTCCATGCGCTGATGCGCGCCAATACCATCCTGATCGACTTCGCCCGCGACGTCTGGAACTACATTTCGGTCGGCTACTTCAAGCAGCGCACCGTCGACGGCGAAGTCGGTTCCTCGACGATGCCGCACAAGGTCAACCCGATCGACTTCGAGAACGCCGAAGGCAATCTCGGCGTCGCCAACGCGGTGATGGAACACCTGACCCAGAAGCTGCCGATCTCGCGGCTGCAGCGCGACCTCACCGATTCCACCGTGCTGCGCAACCTCGGCGTCGGCGTCGCCCATTCGATCATCGCTTTCCAGGCACTGGAAAAGGGCCTGTCCAAGCTCGATGCCGACCCGGCCAAGCTGGCCGCCGATCTCGATGACAACTGGGAAGTGCTCGGCGAAGCGATCCAGACCGTGATGCGCCGCTACGGCCTGCCGGCACCCTACGAGCAGCTGAAGAAGCTGACTCGCGGCCAGCGTCTCAGCGGCACGGCGATCCGCGCCTTCGTCGAAGGCCTGGAACTGCCGGCCGCCGCCAAGGCGCGGCTGCTGGCGCTGACTCCGGGCAGCTATACCGGCAACGCCGCCGAGCAGGCGCGCGACCTGACTCCGTAAATGCGACCCGCGGCCGGCCGCCGAACCGCGGCGCCGGCCGCGCGGTCTCAGTTGCAGCCCGCTTCCATTCGCCCACCAGGATGACCTGCCGATGCCCGCCTCGTCCCGATTCCGGCTTTCGCTGCTGCTGTGCTCAGCCGCGCTGCTCGCCGCCTGCAGCTCGCCGGCGACGCGCATCGAGGACCGGAAATCCGTCTACGACAGTTATCCACCCGAGGTCCAGCAGAAGCTGGCCGCCGGCAAGGTCGACATCGGCTACAGCAAGGAGCAGGTGCTGATCGCCTTTGGCGAGCCTCGGCGACGCTTCAACCGCACCACCGCCAGCGGCACCGAGGAGGTGTGGAGCTACAGCGACCGGACCGGCCCGTCATTCGGCTTCGGACTCGGCGGCGGTTCAGGTAGCGTCGGCGGTGGCCTGTCGCTGAACACCTATGGCAGCAATGCCGACGAAAAGATGCGCGTGGTGTTCGTCGACGGCAAGGTCGCGGCGATCGAGGAGACCGTCAAATAGGCGGTCGACCGCTGCCGCCGCTCACTCTTCCGGCGCGCGCGCCTCGCGGGCCCTGATCGCGGCGCGGATGTGCTCCGGCACCGGCTGGGCCTTCTGGTTGACATAGTCGAACCAGACCAGCACGCCGCGCACCGCGGCCACCAGCTGATCGCCGATGAACAGACCGCTCAGCGTGTTCATGCTGCTGCGGCCGATCCGGGTGATCCGGGTGCCGATCGTGAGCGTCGCCGGGTAATGCACCTGCTGAATGAAGTCGGCACCGATCGACGCCAGGATCAGGCCGTAGTCCTTCCACATCCGCGGGTCATTGGCGCCGAACGGCTCGAAGTAGGCAATCCGGCTCGATTCGTCGTAAGTGAAGTACTTGGCGTTGTTGACGTGGCCGAGCATGTCGACATCGCCCCAGCGCACTTCCAGCGGCAGCCGGTGGCTGAAATCGGCGAGGCGGATGTCGCGGTTGTCCTGGCTCACGACAGCACGCGCGGATCGCTGGCGGTCGCCCGGGCGACCATCGCCGCCAGCCGCAGCCGCGAATTCTCGATCATCACCAGACGACGCGGATTGCCGGCCTTGGACCATTCGGCGATCTCGGCGATTGAGCGACCGCAGCCGGTGCACACCGACTGCGGGTCGAGCTTGCAGATGCCGATGCAGGGCGAGGCGATGTCGTCAGTCATGCCAGCATTGTTCCAGATCGCCGCGATGCCGGCCTATTCGAGGACAATGCGGAAATCGACGCGGCGGTTCATCGCCCGGCCGGTCTCGTCGTCGTTGGCACTGACCGGCTGGGTATCCCCGTAGCCGGTGGCGCTCAGCTGCGCTCCGTCGATGCCCTTGCCGATCAGGTACTGGCGCACCGCTTCGGCGCGCTGTTTCGACAGCGCCAGATTGAAGCCGGGGCTGCCGACGTTGTCGGTATGGCCGGCGATCTCGGCCTTGATGTTGCCCTGCCCGGACAGTGCCCGGGCGAAGCCGTCGAGCACCGTCGTCGCCTGGCCGGTCAGCACCGCCGACGCGGTCTCGAAGGTCACCGACTGCAGGCTGATGGTCTGCTCGACCACGCAGCCGCGGTCATCGACGGCCAGGCCGTTGGCGGTGTTCAGGCACTGGTCGGCTTCGTCGGTGACGCCGTCGCGATCGGCATCGCCGCCGTCGTCGGCCGGGCAGCCGCGCTCATCGACCTTGACGCCGTCACCGGTCTCCGGGCACTGGTCCTTGGCGTCCTGCACGCCGTCACGATCGGAATCGGCGATGCAGTCGCTGCGGCCGGTGACCGGATCGACGACGGCCACCGCGCAATCGGTCGCCGGCGGCAGCGGCGCCACCTTGCGGCCAGGGAAGGCCAGCGGAATATGGAGGCCGATCTGCAGGTGGAAATCGGCGAGGAAATTTTCGTTGGCCGGCGCCGAATCCTTGGCGTTGTACTGCACCAGGCCCTTGACCTCGGTACGCAGCCCCCAGCCCCAGTCCCAGGAGCCGAGGCGCAGCGGCACCAGCACGCCGGCGCCGAGGTTCAAGGCCGGATGCACATGGGTATCTCCACGAACGTCTTCGAGCACGGCGCCGCCACCGCTGAGCAGGTAGGGCTTGAACTGCGGCAGCAGCGGGCTGGCGAACTGGAACAGGCCGAAGTCGCGGACGTAGTCGAGCATCAGCGAGTTGCGATAGTCCTTGCGGCCATCGAGATCGCGCTGCCGCCGCACGGCGAGGATCGACAGCTCCAGCGAGCCATGTTCCTTGAACGGCCGGCCGATCGTGCCCTGGAAGCCATAACCGTTGTCGGAATCGCGCTGGCCGTCGGCGAATTCGTAGGCGCCGAAGGCACCGAGGTAATAGTCGTTCTGGCCTTCCTGCACGTCGGCAGTCAGCGCCATCGCCGGCGATGCGCAAAGCGCCGCCGCGAAACCCGTGCCGGAAAGCCAGTTGCGAAGATGCGAGCTCATGCCGAAGCGTCAGTCCTGTTTTGGAGGGGGCGGAGTGTAGCGAAACACGGCGGCGCAGCTGTACTCAGGACGCGGTCATCGCCCGCATCGCCCGCGCGCATTCCGGGACCAGCGCCGGGCCGCGATAGATCAAGCCGGTATAGATCTGGACCAGGTCGGCACCGGCGGCGCGCTTGGCGACCGCGTCGGCGCCCGACATCACGCCGCCGACGCCGATCAGGGGGTAATCCGGGCCGACCCGCTCGCGCAGCCGCGCGAGGATCGCGTTCGAGGCCTGGAACAGCGGCGCGCCGGACAGGCCACCGGTCTCGTGGGCATGCGGCAGGCCGGCGACGGCTTCGCGGGCGATCGTCGTGTTGGTGGCGATCAGGCCGTCGATGCCGTGGCGGCGGGCGGCGTCGGCGATGCCGATCAGCGCTTCCTCGTCGATGTCCGGCGCAATCTTGACCAGGATCGGCCGGCGCACGCCGTAGCGCGCGGTCAGCTGCTCGCGGGCATCGCCGAGTGCCGCGAGCAGCGAATCGAAGCGGCTGGCCTGCTGCAGCTCGCGCAGGCCTTTGGTGTTCGGCGAGGAGATGTTGACGGTGATGTAGTCGGCGACCGCGTAGACCTTGTGCAGGCAGGCCAGGTAGTCGAGCTCGGCCTGCTCCATCGGCGTGTCGGCGTTCTTGCCGATGTTGATGCCGAGCACTGCGCGCCGGCGGATCCGGGCGGCGCGCTTGACCAGCGCATCGACGCCCTGGTTGTTGAAACCGAGGCGGTTGATCAGCGCCCGCTCCGACGGCAGGCGGAACATCCGCGGCCGCGGGTTGCCGGGCTGCGGCCGCGGCGTCACGGTGCCGACTTCGATGAAGCCAAAGCCCATGCGGTCGAAGGCTTCGATCGCTTCGCCGTTCTTGTCGAGACCGGCCGCGAGGCCGATGCGGTTACGGAAATCCAGCCCCATCAACCGGACCGGATCCTCGACGATGCGGCCGGACAGCAGGCCGCCGGAAGCCGGATGGCGCGACAGCATTGCCATGGTGAATTCATGGGAGCGTTCGGCATCGAGTGCGAACAGCGCGCGCCGGGCCAGTCGATAACCTTTCATCGGGGGATCACTGCTTGCGGGCTCGTCAGGAAAATCACATGAGTCAACGGGGTTCAGGCGCCAGCGGTCAGCACGCCCGGCGGCGGACCGACGTGCTGCGGCAGCGGCGTCATCATCGGCACCGGCACCCGCGGCACGATGGCCGGACGGCGGCGCAGCGGCAGCCAGGACAGATCGCGCAGTTCCTGGCGCAGGAAATCGCGGCCCAGGGTGAACGGCAGGCGGGCGGCGACCTTGGCGAGATCGCCGAACAGGACACGCCGTGCGTCGCCCTCGTAGAGCGTGCCGTAGCTGCCGACCAGGGCCATCAGCGCCCGCGACAGGTGCAGGAAGTCACGCCGCAGCACGAGACCGGCCTGCTGCGTGTTGGCCATCAACTGGAGCACTGTCTGGCCGCGGCGATGCAGGCCTTCGACGCCACCGGCACGCAGCTCGCGGATGAAACTGCTGCGGGTCAGCTGGGTGACGCCCTTCTTGCGCAGCGTGTCGTCGAGCAGCTGGCGGATCTCATGCCAGCGCATGCGGTTGTCCTCGGGGTGAGTCGAGATCTGGATCAGCGCGTCGGTGAGCAGCGCGGTGTCGGCGAGGATGGCGCCGGCGAGGTAGTCCCAGACCGGCCGCCACTTGCCGTTGAGATCGACGACATTGCCCCAGTCGATCAGGTTCAGGCGACCGTCGGCGCCGACCATCAGGTTGCCCGGATGCAGGTCGCCGTGGACCTCGCGGTAGACGAAGGCGTGGTAGAGCACGGTGCAGGTCAGCTGCTCGATGACCTTGCCCTGGAAAGCGCGGCGATCGCGGCGCGGCAGGCGGTTCAGCGCCCGGCCAAGGCTCAGCGCATCGCCGAGGAATTCCATTTCCAGGATCCGCCGCGAGCTGCCGTACAACTCCGGCACCCGCCACATGTCGCTGCCGCGCAGGGAGCGCTGGTAGAAGCGCTGGTGGTTGGCGGCCTCGGCCTCGAAATCGAGTTCCTCGATGAAGCCGGCGACGAACTCGTCGACCTGCTCCTGCATCGCGCGCAGGAACGGCGCCAGACGCGAATGCGGCGCCCAGTACTGGGTCGACATGATCGCCAGCCCCAGCACCATCTTGCCGATCGCGAATTCGCGATCGATGTTGTGGCGGCCGACCTTGATGATCACTGGCCGCAGGACTTCCCGGCCGTCTTCGAGGAAAGGCTTCTTGGCCAGGTAGACCGAGCCGATCGAACCGGACTTCAGCGGCTTGTCGGCCTCGAAGCCGAGGTAGAACTTCTCCGGCGGCTTGCCATAGCACTCCATGAATGCGGCGCGCACTTCCTCGGCCGACATCGGCGCCACGTCCTCGTGGAACACCATCAGTTCGCGGGCGATTTCCTCGGGCAGGAAATCGGCGTTGGCGGCCGCGACCTGGGCCATCTTGACGAAGAACGGCCCGAACTCGTTGACCATCCGGGCGATGATCTGCGCCTGCGCCTTGTAGTCCTTCGGGTCCGCCGCGAAGAACGGCTTGATGTAGCGCAGCGCGCGAATCTGGCGGCGGACGATCGCAGCGTCGGTCTTGACCTGGGCGGCACGCTTCAGCAGTTCGTTGAGCTGCCACTGGTTGAAGCGCCGGCCGGCCTTCAGCAGGTTGATGATCTCGAGCAGCAGCGGCTCGTAGGTGCGCAGCACCAGCCGCACCATGTCCAAGGTCATCTCGCCGAGCCCCTTCAGCTCGGGCGCCTCGAACAGCTCGTTGAAGAAGTTCCAGAACTCGTTGACCAGCGCTTCCGGCACCGGCATCGGGCTGCGTGCCACGGCCTGCTCGACGACGAAGCGGATCAGGTCCTCGGTCGACTGCTGGTCCGGAATCAGCCGGCGCTTGCGCAGCACCTGGGTCAGGCGACCGGTGTGCTTGAGCAGCGGGTGGACGTACAACGCTTCGAAGATGCGGTCGATCGCCGCTTCGAGGTCTTCCCGGGAGCTGTCCTGCTCGTCGGTCAGCAGCGCCACCAGCGGCACGAAGCCGCGGGTCAGGCGGACGGTGGAAACACCCAGTGTGGCGATTTCGCGGACCACGCCGCGCACCTGGGCAGCGACCGGCCGCGCCGTCGGGGAAGGCGGCAGCAGGTTTTCCGCAACGAGGCCTGGAGCGACCAGCGACGCAGTGGCCGGCACCGGCGTCGGCGCCGTGGGCCCGAGCGGCTTGGGTGGCACCGGTGGCGTGCCGCGTTCGCTCACGACTCGCCCTTGGCTCCGATCAGATGACCCATGCGTTCCATCTTGGTGTCGAGATAACCCTCGTTGTAAGGGTTGCGGCCGCGTTCGATAGCGACCCGCTCGATCACGTTGACGCCGTCCTTGACCAGGGCGTCGAGCTTGGCCGGGTTATTGGTCATCAGCCTGATGGTGCACAGACCGATGTCGCGCAGGATCGAAACCGCCAGGCCGTAATCGCGGTCATCGGCCGGGAAGCCGAGCTGGTGGTTGGCATCGACGGTGTCGGCCCCCTCGTCCTGCAACGCATAGGCGCGGACCTTGTTGGCCAGGCCGATGCCGCGGCCTTCCTGGCGCAGGTAGAGCAGCACGCCACGGCCCTCGGCAGCGATCTTCTCCAGCGCCGCGCGCAGCTGGAAGCCGCAGTCGCAACGCAGGGAGAACAGCGCGTCGCCGGTCAGGCATTCCGAGTGCACGCGCACCAGCGGCGCAGGCCCCTTGACGGCGGCCAGATCGCCCAGCGACAGCGCCAGATGCTCCTTGCCGTCGCCGGAGCGGTAGGCGCGCATCGTGAACACTGCGAACGGGGTCGGGAGCTTCGCCGTGGCGATCAGCTTCGGTTGCGACATGGTGGATTCGGGAGGAGTACAGACGTCAGGCGCCAACAAAGTTCTGCCCACAGACGCGAAGGGTACGACCATTGACGGCCGCCGCGAGCGGCGAGGCCAGGAAAGTCACCGCTTCGGCGATGTCGATCGGCAGCCCGCCCTGTCCCAACGAGGCCAGACGACGGCCGACTTCGCGAGGACCGGTCGGCATCTGGGCGGTCATCGCGGTCTCGATGAAACCCGGCGCCACGGCATTGATCGCCCCTCCCCGCTTGGCCATCTGCGCAGCCATCGCTTCGACATAGCCGATGACCCCGGCCTTGGTCGCCCCGTAGTTGGTCTGGCCGGCATTGCCGGCGATGCCGCCGATCGAGGAGATGCAGACCATGCGTGCGCCCTCGTTGAGGCCCTGCTTGAGGAGAGCCTCGTTGATCCGCAGGATCGCCGCGAAATTGACGTCGAGCACCATGTCCCAGAGATGTGGGGCCATGTTCTTCAGCATCTTGTCGCGAGTGATGCCGGCGTTGTGGACGACGATGTCGACGCCGCCGAAGCGCGAGGACACCTCCTGGGCGATCCGCTGCGGCGCATCGGCAGCGGTGATGTCCAGCGCCAGGCCGTAGCCGTCGAACCGGGCCAGCGTCTCACCGAGCGCGCCTTCTTCCTGGGGACGGTCGATACCGATGACCTTGGCACCTTCGCGGGCCAGGGTCGCGGCGATCGCCGCTCCGATGCCGCGGGCGGCACCGGTGACGATCGCCACCTTGCCGGCCAGCGGCTGCAGACCATCGTCGTCGATATCGCCGGCCGGCGCGCTCAGCGGCAGGGTCTGGCCCGTGATGTAGGCCGAGTGCGGGCTGAGGAAGAAGCGCAGCGGGCCGGCCAGGGCGTCGTCGGCACCGCGGCCGACTTCGAGCAGGTTGGCGGTCGCGCCCTTCTTGCCGATTTCCTTGGCGAACGAGCGGATGAAACCGCGCAGTGCCTGCGAGGCAGCCTGGGCCGTCGGGTTGCCGGCATCAGCCGGGGCGCGGCTGAGGATCAGCACCCTGCCGTTGGCCGGAATCCGGCCAACCCGTGGCTGCAGGAAGTCATACAGCTCGCGCAGCCGCGCCGGGCTGTCGACACCGCTGGCGTCGAACACGTAAGCCACCGCGGCGGCGGCCTTGTCCTCGGGGTTCGGCTCGGTCTTCAGCGCGATACCGGTGGTGCTGGCTGCTGCCTTGATGCGGACCAGGCCGGCATGCGACGGCACCACCTGGACGATCGCGCCGGCGGCGCCAAGTGCTGCCAGCAGCGGTGCGGCGAGGTCGCCGCCCGTGGTGCCACCGAGCATCACACCCTGACCATCGAGCGGCCGCGCGGCGTAGGCGCCAGCGGCACGCCGCAGACGCGGAGGGCTCGGCAGACCCAGCAGGCCACTCAGGCTCTTGCCGAACGCGGAGTTGGTGAACTCGAGGTACCGATCGCTCATGAACGCTCCATCAAACCCGTCTGTGCCACGTCGAACCCGCGTCGGCCGGGTGGCCACAACGCGACGACGGGCGCGCATTATCGCAGCGCATCAACAGCAGCGTCAGCCGATTTTGTCGCTCAGTCAACAACTGTTTCTTTTTCAGGCGTTTGAAAGTCCATGCCGGATCCCGGGTCTCGCGGCGAGCGCCGACATAGGCGGCGCCGAGCTGCGACCGACAACGAAGGGAGCCGCCGGATTGACGCTGCCGGCTACGCTGAGCATAGTTAGCTAGCGCCGGGCCGCCCGAACGAAGCCCAGCCTCATAAAGATTCATAGTGAGTTGCAGTCTGGGGAGAGTCGATTAATGAAGAAAAGCACGATCCTGATCGTTGCGTCGTCCGTGGCCGCCGCTGCCGCAGTGGGCCTGATGGCCCAGGTCCGCGTCGCCTCTGCATCGACGGCGCCAGTCAAGCCGAGTGCATCAGCCGTGGTCCGGGACGAACCGGTCCTGGCGCCGGCGCCGATCAGTCGCCGCCAGCGGATGGCGCGCATCGTCGCCGAACAGGCGGCGATCACCGCAGAGGCCAGCGCCAGAAGCGCCCTGGCCTACCGGGCGACAGAACGCGATGGCGCAGCGCGATGACCGCAAGTCATCCGGGCCCGCGCACAGACGACGGGGGTCAATTCGCATAAACTCCACTCGACCCGAAGACCAGTTCGGCACCGACGAGATGTCTTTTGCAGTTCCTGCACGCTTCTGACTTGGCACGCGGTCTGCTGGCATCTTGACCCGTCATCGACAGGCGCGCGGTAGGCGCCACACCAATCAACAAAAACGCGAGCAGAACAATCTGCCCGCTTCAATCGGGGTTTGCAATGAAACTCAGCCGTGTCCTCATCATCGTCGCCGCGACCGCTGCGATCGTCTATTTCGGACTCAATCTGTTGCTGCCACATCGCGGCAAGGGCGAGGCTCCGGAAGCAACCGCCACCAGCAGCGGGGAAGTGTCCACCGCAGAAGCGCCGGCAACCAGCGAAGGTGGCGACGTTGCCGCCGTCGAGGTCCCGGCCCCACCTGCCCCTGAGGCAACCGCCGGCGGCGAGACTACCGAAGCCGTGGCGACCGAAAGCGTCGCGCCGGCGCCCGAGGCACCGGCTGAAACCTACTCCAGCCTCAGCTCCGAACCGGCGGCAGCCGCCGAGCCGGCCAGCAAGCTGCCGACAATGACCGATGCCGACGCCCGCCGCATCGCCGAGAACATCGGCCGTGACGAAGGCACGCCAGCGGGCGCCGCGACGCCGGCCGCGGTCGGTGACAGCTCTTCGCTGAGCGAGGACGAAGCCCGCAAGATCGCCGAGAATGTGGCACGCGAAGTTGCCACCCGCGTCGCTGATAGCTCGGAAGCCGCAACTCCGGCACCGAAACCAGCCGCCAAGCCGAAACCCGCAGCGAAGCCGGAAACGGTTGCGGCTGCTTCCGCCCCGAAGGCGGCCAAGAACACGGCACCGGTCACCAAGGCAGGCAACGGTTCGGATGTGATCAGCAGCTGGTGGTCGAAGGCTGGCGCCTCTTCATCCGATCGCCTGGTCCTGGTCTATGCCGGCGAAGCCTCGTCGGAGAAGGCCGTGGTGCTGATGTTCAACAACGCGGTCGATCCGTCAGCCGCCGGCAACCACATCAAGCTGGTTGATTCGCGCGGCGCCACGCCGTCGGGCGCCTGGTCGTCAGGCACCAACCCGCGAGTGCTGGCGTTCAAGGGTGTCGCGCCGGGTCGCTATACGGTGATCCTCCGCAAGGAACTCGCCGACAGCAACGGCAAGACGCTCGACGACGAACTGGTCGGCCCGGTCTACGTCCACTGAGAGCACGCTTCCGAAAGCAAGCCTCCCGTGACCACCGTCGTACTGGTCCGCCACGGTCAGGCCTCCTTCGGGGAAGCGAACTACGACCGCCTGTCGCCGCTCGGCGAGCGGCAGGCGGTTGCGCTGGGCAGCCACTGGCAAGCAGGCGGCTTCTCCACCGAGCGCGCCTGCAGCGGCGCGTTGCAACGCCAGCGCAAGACCGGCGAGCAGGTACTCGCGCTGATCGGCGACCAGGCTCCGGCAACACTGGACACCGATGCGGCGTTCAACGAGTTCAACCATACCCAGCTGATCCGCGCCTACCTGCCCCTGATCGCCGACCAGCATCCGGAGCTCGCCGACGACCCGCATCTGGCGATGCGCGATCAGGCGGTATTCCGGCCGGTGTTCAACACCGTGGTCGGCGCCTGGATGCAGGACAGATCGCCGTCGATACCGATCGACGAGACCTGGGTTGCGTTCTGCAACCGTTGCGTGGCCGGCCTGCGCCGCGCCGCGGAAGGTGTCGAACACTTGGTGGTGTTCACGTCCGGCGGGGTCATCACAGCGGTGATGCGCGAAGCCCTGGGCCTCGATACCCGGACCTCGCTCAATCTGGTCTGGAAGATCTGGAACGCTTCGGTGCACGAGTTCCACATCCATCCGGAAACCGGCAGCCTGTCCCTCGCCGGTTTCAACGATGTCTCGCATCTGCGCCTGAAGCGCGACAACGCGATCATCACTCGCATCTGACCTGTTCCGGACAGCCCCCTTCCGAACTCAGAGCGCCTCGAAAGTCAGCCCTGCATGGGCCGTCAGGCGCGCGATCAGGCCATCCCCCATCGCCGTGGCCGGCGTCCAGAATCCGCCGGGCAGCGACTCCTTTGGCACATCGAAGGCCAGGCAGGCCACCGCTTCGCCAAGCATCTTCGCGGTCGAACCGTAGCCCGGATCGCGATCGCCGGTGACTTTGCAGCGCAGTGTGCCGCCGGCCGCGGTGCGGCCGATGAAGCGCATGTCGAAATAGCCCTTTTCCTGGGCTTCCGGCGACGGCCCCTCGCCCGGCTTCGGGATGACGTGGCGTTCGAGCAGGCTGCGCGTCGGCTTGAGCAGCGCCGCCAGCATGAAGCCACCGAGCCCTGCGCTGACACCGAGCGCCATCATCCGGCCCTTGATGCCGGCGCCGGTCATCATCGCTTCGTCGTAGACGAAATCGGCGCCATAGGCCTGGCCGGCGAGGCCGTTGGAGCGATGCACGACCCGGGTATTGATTGCCGCCATCACGAACGGCGCGATCCAGCTGCGGGCATCGGCGTCGTACTGGGCGAAGCGGACGTCCGGCTGGCGCGGCCGCTTCACCTCAGAAGCCGGGGCAATCGCGTAGGGATCGCCAAGCAGCTTGCGCAGGCCCGGGTTCTCGCCGACTTCCTTGAGCACATTCATCAGGCTGGCCGCGGTGCCGCCGGAGAAGCCGCCGCGCAGGGCCTTGATGCGCAGCTTGAGCCGCTGCGCGGGCGCACCGAACTTCGCCAGCGCCTGCCGCTGCAGGAAGTGCACACCGAGGTCGGAGGGAATCGAATCGAAGCCGCAGCAGTGAACGATGCGGGCGCCGCTCTGCCGCGCCGCGGCTTCGTGGGCGTCGATCATCCGGCGGATCCACTGCACTTCGCCGGTCAGGTCGCAGTAGTCGGTGCCGGTCTCGGCGCAGGCCTTGACCAGCGGCGAGCCGTGCAGCGCATAGGGACCGACAGTCGACACCACGACTCGTGTCGCCTGACACAGCTCGCGCAGCGCGACTTCGTCGCCGGCGTCGCAGACGATCATCGGCAGGCGACGGCCATCGCCGCCGAGCGACTGGCGCAGCTGATCGAGCCTGGCCGTCGAACGCCCGGCGATCGCCCATTTCACTTCGCCGTCGATGCCGTGGCGCTGGTAGAGGTAGCGGGTCAGCAGCTGGCCGACGAAACTGGTGGCGCCGAAGACGACGAAATGGTGGCTGGGTTGGCGCATCCGGAACTCCTGGCAGCGGCCATCGTAGGAACTGCGGGAGCGCAAGCTTAGCCGCAAACGCCAAAGTCTCCGTGACGGCAAACCGTCTTGCCGTCAGCCCGTCCGGACGGCACAGTGCGCGGGCCCCCGCTCCCCGCTTGACGCCGAGTCCAATGTCCCGTTGTCGAGTCGGCTTCGAGACCTTGAACGGGGATGCGCTCTTGCAACGTCCTGCGCCCTCGCCGACCAACTGCACAATGCCGACCCGACAACCCGAGCACATTGATTTTGTTATTGATCCGGCTGCTGCCACAGTCGCCCGAACGGACTGCTCTCGACTCGATCAGCGCGCCAGCGTTCAATACCAAGCAGCTGGATCAATAACTCCATGACGATGAACGCCGAAGCCCTGTCGAACCTGCCGCCGAAACCCGAGCGCCCGCTCGATAGCGACTGCTGCGACAACGGTTGCGAGGTCTGCGTGTTCACCAGCTACGCGGAAGAGCTGCGCTGCTGGCAGGAAGCCGTCAGCACGGCGGCTCGCGCCGCCGGATCGGATAACAACCCATAACAAGCGAATTACAAGCAAACCGGAGGAGAACGAGATGCCGCTCAACCCACAGGTCCAGGGCTTCCTGGGCACGCTAGCCGCCGCCGGCGCCCAGCCGTTCCACACCATGGAGCCGCCGCAATGCCGCCAGGCGATCAACATGCTGATGAGCATGATGCCACCGAGTGCCGCCTCGATCGCCAGCGTCCGCGACAGCCACATCGCCGGCCCGGCCGGCGAGCTGAAACTGCGTGTCTACACGCCGAACGGCAAGGGCCCGTTCCCGATCCTGATGTACTTCCACGGCGGCGGCTTCGTGATCGGCGATCTCGACACCTTCGATTCGCTGTGCCGCGAAACCTGCGGCGGCGCTGGCGTGGTCGTGGTCTCGGTCGACTACCGCCTGGCCCCCGAGCATCCGTTCCCCGCCGCCTCCGACGACTGCCTCGCCGCCACCCGCTGGGCGGCCGCCAACGCCGACAAGCTGAACGGCGATGCCAGCCGACTCGGCGTCTCCGGCGACAGCGCCGGCGGCAATCTGGCCGCGGTGACCGCCATCCGCCTTCGCGACGAGGGCGGCCCGGCGCTGCGCGCGCAGTTGCTGGTCTATCCCGTGGTCGACGCCGACCCAGCCGCCTATCCGTCGATGACCGAGAACGCCGAGGGCTACCTGCTCAGCCGCGCCGACATGAACTGGTTCGTCGGCCATTACGTGAAGGACGCCGCGGCACTGGCCAGTGCCGTGCTCTGCCCGATCAAGGCCGCCTCCCATCAGGGCCTGCCGCCGGCACTGGTGATCACCGCCGAATTCGATCCGCTGCGCGACGAAGGCAATGCCTACGCCGCCAAGCTGAAGGCGGCCGGCGTGGCCGTCGAGTCGAAGTGCTATGCCGGCGCCATCCACGGCTTCTACACCTTCTTCGGCGCCCTGACGCTTGGCCGGGAAGCCGTCGATCAGGGCATCGCCTGGCTGAAGCGGACGCTGGTCGCCTGAGCGTGGTCGAGGTCCTGCGCGGCCACCGGGCCGCGGAGCCGCGGCGATGATCCCCGAAGTAGGCCCGAGCCTGCCGCGACGTGGAAACGCCTTTTCGCGCGGGCTGGCGAGGACGTTTCTGCGCCTGCTCGGCTGGAAAATCGTCGGCAACCTGCCGGACTTGCCGAAGCTGGTGCTGATCGGCGCGCCGCACACCAGCAACTGGGACGGCGTGCTCGGCCTGGCGACCCTGATGGCGCTGGGTCTGCGCGCGGCGACGATGATCAAGGACAGCGCGTTCAAGGGGCCGCTCGGCCTGCTGCTGCGCTGGTTCGGAGCGATCCCGATCAAGCGAGCCAGCCCGAAGGGCGTCGTCGAGCAGAGTATCGATGCCTTTGCCTCGAAGCCGCAGTGCCTGCTGCTGATCGCTCCGGAAGGTACCCGCGAGGGCGCCGAGGAATGGAAACGCGGCTTCTGGCGCATCGCCCGGGGTGCCGGCGTGCCAGTGCTGCCGGCGGCGATCGACTACCGGGCGAAGGTCATCCGCTTCGGCCCACCGCTGACACCAGGCCCCGACTACGAGGCAGACCTGGCGACGCTGATCGCCTTCTATGTCGCGCACAGCCTGCCGAAGCACGCCGAGCGGCTGTCGAAGCCGCTGCGCGACGCTGGTCGGCGCGCCTGCTGAGGCGCCGATGCCGGTTCCGTTCTGCTATTGCCTATGAGTGGGTTATGCAGAGTGCGAGGCGCAGAAAACGCCGTTCAACGCCCGCTGCGGCGACTACGTCGATCTGGCGACCACCGAATGGCGGGCAGCGGCGCGCTTCGACGACGTACTGGCGCTGAGCGTCACCACCGAGCGTCTCGGCACCACCTCGTTGGTGCTGGCCGTCGAGTTCCGTCGGCAGGGCCAGACGACGCTGCTGGCGTGCAACGAGACCATCTACGTGATGGTCTCGCTGCCCCCGGGCAAACTGCCGTTGCCGGAGCCCTTCCGCGCGGCGCGGGCGGGTGGCGCGGCCGATATCGTGGTCGGCCACGCCGATTGACCCACATCAAGAAGGCATGACGGCATCGGGCCGTTTATCATCGCGGGCCAGAGCAGCGTTCGGACGTCCAGACCCTCGCCGAGCGGCGCGCTTCACCATCCTGCCCACGGCCCCCACAGATTTCCGCAGCCCCTGGCGTCATGACCGTCGACCCGCGAAACCGTCCGAATACCATGCGGAACCAGCGACGCCAGCTGCTGCGCCTGCATTTCGACGAACCACTGGAAGCGCTGTTCCGGGACAAGTTCGAGACCAATGCCCGCGGACCGCGGACGATGATCCTGATCATCGGCATGCTGATGATCGGCATCACCCCGCTCTACGACAGCTGGGTGCTGCATGCACCGGACGGCTTCCTGAAGGTGTCCCATCTGCTGCAGTTCGGGGTACAGATTCCGTCGATCCTGATGGCCCTGCTGCTGACTCGACGGGCAGCGCTGCAGCGCTGGTCACAGGCCGGCACCATCCTGTGCTGCATGATCATCGCCAGCGGCGTCATGGCCCAGCATATTTTCGGGCGGCTGCTCGGCTTCGACATGCCGCACGACTTCGCCGCGATCACCGTCACCGCGATGCTGATCCTCGGTCGGCTACGCTTCCGGCTGGTGCTGCCCTGGGCGTTGCTGACGATGATTCTGACCACCTGGGCGCAGCTGCAGGCCATCGGACTGTCCGCCTTCTACGACGCCGTGTCGGCCTGGATGCTGTTCGCGATCTCCGGCGTCACCGCCTATCTGCTCGAATATTCCTCGCGGCAGAGTTGGTACCGCGGCCGCCTGCTGGAGTTCCAGGCCACCCGCGACAGCCTGACCGGGCTACCCAACCGCCGCTATTTCGATCTGGAGCTGCGCAAGTTGATTCGCGAAGCGGCACGCCAGCAGCAGAACGTCGCCCTGCTGATGCTCGATATCGATCACTTCAAGGCCTACAACGATCTCTACGGCCACCCGGCCGGCGACCAGTGCCTGCGCCTGGTCGGCGCCTGGCTGGGCAAGTCGATGCGCCGTCCACAAGATTTCTGCGCCCGCATCGGCGGTGAGGAGTTCGCCGCCGTCTGGTTCGATGCCCAACCGGACAAGGCTCACGAGCTGGCCGAAGCGCTGCGCGACGGCGTCCACGCGCTGGGCATCCCGCGCTCGCTCGACGGCAGCGCCCGGGTCACCGCGTCCGGCGGCTTCGCCCAGGTGATCGCGCCGACCGCCGGCGACTCGCCACGGCGCATCGCCGCCGACCTCGTCCGCCGCGCCGACGCCGCGCTGTATGCGGCCAAGCGCGCCGGACGCAGCCGCATCGTGATGTCCGGCGATCAGGGCAACACCGATCTGCAGACCGGCGAGCTGGTGGCGCCTTGAGGCGCCAGCGCCCCGGCGCGTGCCGCCGATGAGCGACGCCGGCATTCAGCCGCGAGCGACCGGCGGGCGGCGCAGCCTCGGCCGGCGGCTGCGCGACCTGTCGATCCGGGCCAAGCTCAGCGGCATGGTGGCGATGTTCCTGGTCTCGGTGACCGGTGCGCTGATCATCGTCGCGCTGTCGTTCTCGATGTCCTCCGGCGTGCGCGCCTACGTCGGCGCCGAAAGCCAGTGGTCGAAGGGCCAGAAGGACGCCGTCTACGCGTTGACCCGCTATCTGCAGACCGGCGATCGTCGTTCCTGGAACGATTTCCAGCGTGCCATCGCGGTGCCGCTCGGCGACCGCCGCGCGCGCCTGGAAATGCTCAAGCCCGGCTACAACGAACTGGTCGTCTACCAGGGCTTCCTCGCTGGCGGCGTGCCGTCCGAGGACATCCCGGAGATGATTTTCCTGTTCCGCAACTTCCGCAACTTCGCCTTCCTGGCGCAGGCTGTCGACATCTGGACCAAGGCCGACGAGCGCGTCCAGGAGCTGATGAACGTGTCTCGGGAGATCGCGGTGGCCGAAAGCACCGCGCAGTTCGACGAACAGCGTCGCCGCCTGTTCCTCGATCGCGTCGACGCCATCAACACCCGGGTCACGGTGCTCGAACAGGATTTTTCGCGAGTGCTCGCCGAAGGCGCGCGAACCGTGCAGTGGCTGTTGCTCGGCGTGATCATGACCGCCACCAGCCTGCTGCTCGGCATCGCCCTGGTTGTCTCCTGGCTGGTCTCTTACGACCTGCGCAAGAGCATCGACGGCCTCCGCGACGGCACGGTGCGGGTCGCCCAGGGCGATCTCGGCACCCGGGTCGAAGTGCGCTCGAACGATGAACTCGGCGTGCTCGCCGGTGAGCTGAACAGCATGATCGCCAGCCGCCGCGAAGCCGAAGTGGCGCTGAAGGCGGCGACCGAATTCCGCGAAAAGATCATGGAGAACGTCACCAACGCGATCTACACCATGGATCGCGACGGTCGCTTCATGACCGCCAACCGCCGCACCAGCGACATCACCGGCTATCCGGTCGAGGAGCTGATCGGCCTGCAGTGGGCGTCGCTGATCGCCGACGAGGCGCAGCTGGCGACGCTGTATCCACGCTATCAGCAGACCATCAATGGCGGCAGCCCGATCACCAACCACGAGGTGCCGCTGACCCGCAAGGACGGTACCGTGGTGATCATCAGTTTCAGCATCGCCGCGCTCAGCCACGACGGCGAGATCTTCGGCGTCGTCGGCGCTGCCGAGGACATCACCGCGCGCAAGCGCGACGAGGCCGAGCTGCAGGCCCGCGCCGACGAACTGAGCCGCTCGAACGCTGAGCTGGAGCAGTTCGCCTATGTCGCCTCGCACGATCTGCAGGAGCCGCTGCGCACCGTCTCCGGTTTCGCCCAGCTGCTGCAGAAGCGCTACGCCGGCAAGCTCGACGCCGATGCCGACGAATACATCGGCTATGTGACCTCGGGCGCGCAGCGGATGAAAAGCCTGATCGAGGATCTACTCGCCTACTCGCGGGTGTCGCGAGTCGCCGACGCCAGCCAGCCGGTCGATCTCAACAAGGTGGTCGCCACCGCGCTGGCCAATGTCCACGGCGCGATCGTCGCGGCGGAGGCGGTGGTCAAGGTCGGCGACCTGCCGGTGATCCGCGGCAACGAACGGCAGATGGTCCAACTGTTCCAGAACCTGCTCGGCAACGCGGTCAAGTTCCGCCGACCGGAGGTTGCGCCGGTCGTCGAACTGAGCGCCGAGCACCACGGCGAGGAGTGGGAGGTCTGCGTGCGCGACAACGGCATCGGCATCGACGAGAAGCACGCCGAGCAGGTTTTCGGCCTGTTCCAGCGCCTGCACGGTCGCGACAAATACCCGGGCAACGGCATCGGCCTGACCATCTGCAAGAAGATCGTCGACCTGCATCGCGGTCGCATCAAGGTCGAGCCTGCCGATCCGGGCACCCGTTTCCGGATCACGCTGCCAGCGATCCACCTCGCCGCCTGACAGCCACGGCGCGCAACCAGGGTTCAGGCGGCGTCCGGCGGCACCGGCCGGTCGATGCCGGCCGGCACCGATGACGGCGTCGGCACCAGCGGTTGGCCAGTGCCTGGGCGGTCCTTCAGCTCCTCGTCGATTTCCTCGAAGCACTCGTGCACCTGATCGGCGTCGAGCACCGCATAGGGCGCGAACGCCGGCTCTGCCCGCGCCGCCGCCTGCTGGGCGGCGTGCATGGTCTCCATCCGCGCGCACAACTCGCGGGCACTGGCGACCAGCGTGTGCGCGCCTTCTCGGGCCTTGTCGCCGACCTCGTCCATGCCGCCGTCGAACAGCCCGCGCATCACGTCCTTCAGCGTATCGAAGCCGAACTCGGCGCCGCTGCGACCGAGCTCGATCGCGTGGGTCTTCATCGCCACTGCCGCCGCGCCATAGATCTTCAGTGCCGCCTGTGCTTCCGGGCTGGTATCGATGAGCTGCTCGCCGATCCGCAGGCTGCCGTCGGTGCCGACCCGCGCCAGCCGGTTCTCGCCGCCGGCCTCGATCACCACCGTGTCGCCTTGGAGGCCGATCGCGCCATCACCCGGATCGTGCCGCTCGCTGCGCGTGTGGACGTGGCGGTGCTCACCCTCGTCATCGCAACCGGCCAGCAGACCGGGGCCGAGCAGTACAGCGGACACGGCAAGGATCAGGGGCAGGCGTTTCATGGGCAGCGTCCTTCGTTGATGCCGGAATGGCGGAGCGCGATGCCGCTCCTGCCAGCTTGGATGCGTGACCAGCGTGATCCGGATGCAGCCGGCGCAGCGCGTACGACAAACCGTCAGCGCTGTGCCGCGTCTGGCGGCGCGACTCTTGGTTGCGAATCGTCGCCATAGAACCACGATGGCTCCTCATCGCGCCTCGATCCGCACCACGCGCCATGACCCGTCGACACATCACTAAGGCTTCGTTGTGTGCGCTGCACTAGGCTAGCGCCTCCAACCCGGAGCCGGCCGCCATGATCGTCGTCCATCACCTCGAGAATTCCCGTTCCCAGCGCATCCTCTGGCTGCTCGAGGAACTGGACCTGCCGTACCGGGTGCAACGGTACGCGCGCAACCCGAAGACGATGCTGGCGCCGCCGGAACTGAAAGCCGTGCACCGGCTGGGCAAGTCGCCGGTGATCAGCGATGACGGCGAGGTGATCGCCGAAACCGGGGCGATCATCGAGCACCTCGTCGAGCGTCACGGCCGGGGCCGGCTGCTGCCGCCAACCGGCACGCCGGAGCACCGCCGCTATCGCTACTGGCTGCACTACGCCGAAGGCTCGCTGATGCCGCTGCTGGTGATGAAGCTGATCTTCGCCAAGACCGCGGCGCCGCCGACGCCCTGGCTGATCCGGCCGATCGCGAAAGCGATCGCCAAGGGCGTCGGCGACCGCTATCTCGATCCAAACCTGAAAGCGCATCTCGACATGATCGAGGACGCGCTGGCGGCGACCGGCTGGTTTGCCGGCGCCGAGTTCAGCGCCGCCGACGTGATCATGAGCTTCCCGCTCGAAGCGGCGACCGCGCGCGGTTGCGCCAGCCGTGGCTATCCGAATATCGCCGCCTTCCTGGCCCGCATCCAGGCGCGTCCGGCCTGGCAGGCGGCGCTAGCCAACGGCGGGCCGTACCAGCTGCTGCGCTGAATCCGGAACGCCCCGCCGCCGGCTGCCGACCGGCACTTGGATCGTCGTCGCCAATGCGGCTAGGCTCGGCCGCATGATCGAACATCTGCCAGCCATCCCCGGCTTCAGCACCGCCCCGCACACCCATCTCGGCGAGACCCGCGAGGTCTATCGCCGCGGCTTCGGGCCGGCGGTGATCGTGATGAGCGAGATCCCCGGCATCACGCCGCAGGTCGCGGCTTTCGCGACCACGGTCGCCGACGCCGGCTTCAGCGTCTGGATGCCGCAGCTGTTCGGCACGCCGATGAAGCCGATCTCGACCGGCTACCTGGCCACTTCGCTGGCGCGCATCTGCATCGGTCGCGAGTTCAGCGTGCTGGCGTCGAACCAGTCGAGCCCGATCGTCGACTGGCTGCGGGCGCTGGCCCGCGAAGCCCACGAGGCCTGCGGTGGCCCCGGCGTCGGCGCGATCGGCATGTGCCTGACCGGCAATTTCGGCCTGGCGATGATGCTCGACGCGCCGGTGATCGCGCCGGTGCTGTCGCAGCCCTCGCTGCCCGCCGCGATCCCCGGCAAGCGCGACGCCCTGCACGTCTCGGCTGCGGAAATCGCCGCCGCCCACGACAAGATCGACAACGCCGGCGCGCGTATTCTCGGCCTGCGCTTCAACGGCGATTTCATGTGCCCGGCCGGCCGCTTCAAGGCACTGCAGCGCGAGTTCGGCGACGCCTTCGAAGGCCTCTCGCTCGATCCCCGACACGCCAACCCTGAGGGCTTTGGCCCTCCACACAGCGTGCTGACCACCCATCTGATCGACGAAGCCGGCCAGCCGACCCGGACGGCGCTGGATCGCACCCTCGCCTTCCTGCGCGAGCAACTCGTTCCTTGAGCCGCGCCCACGTCCGCGAAGTCGACGGCGACGAGCCGGAGGATCTGCCCGAGCTGCCGCTGAGCCCGCAGCCGAACTACGTCACCGCGCGCGGGTTGGCGCTGCTGGAGGCTCGGCGCGACGAGGTCGAAACAGCGATTGCCGCGATTCCGGCCGACGCCGCCGACCGTCGTCAGCGCCGCGCCGTGCTCGATCGCGAACTGCGCTGGCTGCAGGCGCGGATCGCCGCCGCCCAGCTGGTCCAGGGCGCGCCGCGCGATCCGCAGCGGGTCGCGTTCGGCGCCGAAGTCACGGTGGTCGACGACGACGATCGCCAGACCCGCTACCGCATCGTCGGCGAGGACGAGGCCGACCCGGATGCCGGCCTGATCAGCTGGACCTCGCCGCTGGCGCGAGCGCTGATCGGCCTGAAAGTCGGCGAACCGACCTTGTGGCGCCGTCCGGCCGGCGATCTCGATATCGAGGTCCGCGCCATCGCCTGGCCGGGCTGAGCAGCGTCCTGCCGGTCCCGGAAATGCTCAGCGGCAAGGGCCGCCATCGGCCTTACCCGGCCCGACTACGCGCCAGACCTCGTCGGCCGGCGTCGACCACAGCCGCGAGGCGCTCGGCCGGTACAGCCGGCAGGTGATGCCTCGTCCGTCGAGGTCGACCGTCACCGCACCCTGATCGCCGGTGGCGACCTGGGCGATGCCGCGCGCGGCCAGGCGCTCGACCACGGCAGCCGCCGGATGCCGGAAGTGGTGATGCCAGCCGGCGCTGTGGATCGCCAGCTGCGGTTGCACGGTATCGAGAAACGCGGCCGTCGATGAAGTCCGGCTGCCGTGGTGCGGCGTCACCAGCACCTCGGCGCGCAGCTGTTCCGCCGGCAGCGCCGCCAGCAGGCGCGCTTCGCTCGCCGCCTCGATGTCGCCGGTCAGCAGCGCCGCCTGGCCGCCGTAGGCGACTCTCAGCACGCAGGAACCCGCGTTGTCCGACTGCCCCTCGGCCGGACCGGCGAGCAGCTCGAAGCGGACGCCGTCCCAGTCCCAGCGTTCGCCGGCCCGGCAGGGATCGTCGCTGCCATGGCCGCTGCGGCGCCCGATCGACAAGGCAGCGGCGACCGCAGCAACGCCGCCGCGATGATCGAGGTCACCGTGCGAGACGATCAGGCGGTCGATGCGGCGTCGGCCACTGCGCAGCAGATAGGGCACGACCACCGAGCGCCCGGCGTCGAAGCTGCCGGGCCAGGCCGGGCCGGCGTCGAACAGCAGCGTGTGACCGCGAGTCTGGACGGCCACCGCCAGCCCCTGGCCGACGTCGAGCACGCTCAGCCTGAAACCCTGCTCGAAGCTGCGCGCCGGCGGCAAGGCGAGCGCCGACAACGCAATCAGGCCGAAGATCCGCGTCGGCAGACCGACCGGCGCGAACAGCGCGATCGCCCCCAGCAGCGCCAGCAGCAAGGCCGCCGGCGCCGGGCTCGCCGCCAGCCAGGCCTGCGGCGTCTGCGCGGCGATCCACAGCAGGCCGTCCTGAGCCACGGCCAGCAGGTCGGCGACCAGGCGCAGCGCCGGCAGGCCGATCAGCGGGACGGTCGCCGCGAGCAGCAAGGCCAGCAGCAGCGCCGGGGTCACCACGGCCGCGACCGGCACCGCGATCAGATTGACCAGCGGCCCGGTCAGGCTGCTGCCCTGGAACCAGTACAGGGTCAGCGGCGCCAGCATGACGCTGAGCATCAGCTGCACCTGCAGCGCCGCGCGCCAGCCACCGACCGGCCCGAGTCGCCCGCCGCCGACATAGAAGATCGCCGCGACCGCCGAGAACGACAGCCACAGCCCGGGCGCCAGCAGGCTCAGCGGATCGGTCGCGACGATCAGCGCCCAGGCCAGCGCCAGCGCTCGCGATGGCTGACCGAGCCCACCCCACCAGCCGGCCAGCGCCAGCAGACCGAGCATCCAGGCGGCGCGTTGCACCGGCGGCTCGAAACCGGCGAGCAGCGCATAGAGCAGCGCCGCGAGCACCGAGGCCAGCAGCGCCGCACGCGGCGCCGGCAGCCGCTGGCAAAGGTAGGCGGAGCGGTTCCACAGCCAGCGGATCAGCCAGAAGACGACGCCGGCGACGATCGCGACATTGAAACCGGAAATCGCGACGAGGTGCGTGGTGCCGGTCAGCCGGAACGCCTGCCAGTCGTCCTCGTCGAGCCCCGAGGTATCGCCCAAGGTCAGCGCCGCGACCATCGGCAGCGCCGGATGGCCAGGCAGCCAGGCGGCGAGGCGATCGGCAAAGCCCTGGCGCAGCTTCAGCAGGCGGTGGCCGGGCCTCGTCGCGCAGCGCTCGCCGCTGCGCACCGTCGCGGTCGCCGCGATGCCCTGGCGGAACAGCCAGCCCTCGTAGTCGAAGCCGCCGGGATTGCGGCTGCCGTGCGGCGTGCGCAGGCTCAAGGCCAGCCGCCAGCAGTCACCGCCGCGCAGAGTTTCGCCGCTGCGGTACCAGGCGACGCGGAGATGTTCGGGCAGGCCGGCGTCGACCGGGTCGAAGCGGAAGCGCCAGGTCCTGCGGCTGTCGGCCGCGTCCGGCTGGTCGCCGCCGTCCGGCGCGGTCGCGCTACTCGCCTGCGGCAGGCTGGCGACCACGCCTTCGACGACCAGCAGTTCACCGTAGCGCGACGCCGGCCAGCGCTGCTCGATCACATCGGCGGCGCGCTGGGCGGTCAGCGCCGCGCCGATCGCGAACGCCAGCAGCAGCCCGCGCCAGCGGGATCGCCACAGCGCGGCAGCCAAGGGCAGCAGCCAGATCCACAACGGTGGCAGCGCCGGCAGCTGCAACAGCAGCAGCGCCCCAGCGGTGAACGCGGCGACCCGCGGAAGCGGCGAAAAGCGGCGCCCCGTATCACGGGGCGCAGGCAACTGACCCGTTTCAGCCGGGCTGGACACCCGCGGTCAGCAGCTGCTCGCGCGGCACTTCCTTGAGGCCGCCGGACTGCAGGGACCAGATGCGGTCCATGCGCGCCGCGAGGCGCATGTCGTGGGTAACCACGATCAGGCTGGTGCCCATTTCCCGGTTCAGCTCTAGCATCAGCTCGAACACGATTTCGGCGGTGCGAGTGTCGAGGTTGCCGGTCGGCTCGTCGGCCAGCACGCAGGCCGGCTTGGTGACCAGGGCTCGAGCCACCGCCGCACGCTGCCGCTCGCCGCCGGACAGCTCACCCGGCTTGTGGCTCAGCCGCTGACCTAGGCCGACCCGCTCCAGCAACCGCGCCGCAGTCGCGAATGCTTCGGCGCGCGGCGTGCGCCGGATCAGCAGCGGCATCGCCACGTTCTCCTGCGCCGAAAACTCCGGCAACAGGTGATGGAACTGGTAGACGAAGCCGAGGCTGGCATTGCGCACCCGCGAGCGCTCGGCATCGCTGAGCGCGCTCATCTCTCGGCCGGCGACCGACACCGTGCCGGCGCTCGGGCTATCGAGACCGCCGAGGATGTGCAGCAGGGTGCTCTTGCCGGCCCCGGAGGAACCGACGATGGCGACGCGATCGCCGCGGCGGAGCTCGAGGTCGATGCCCTCGAACACGGTCAGATTCAGGCGGCCGTCGTCGAAGGTTTTCGCGAGGCCGTGGCAGGCGATGACGATGTCGTTGTTCATGGCGCTATTCATAGCGGAGCGCCTCTGCCGGCTGCACCCGCGATGCCCGCCAGGCCGGATAAAGCGTCGACACCAGCCCGAGCGCCAGCGACAGCAGGCTGATCTGGATCACGTCGCCGAGCTTCAGGTCCGAAGGCAGATCGCTGATGTAGTAGATGTCCGGCGACAGGAACTGGCGGCCGGTCGCGGCTTCGAGCAGCGGCACCAGAGTCTGCACATTGAGCGCCAGCAGCACGCCGAGGCTGACCCCGATCACCGTGCCGATCACGCCGATCACCGAGCCCTGGACCATGAACACCGCCATGATCGAACGCGGCGTCGCCCCCAGGGTGCGCAGGATCGCGATGTCGGCCTGCTTGTCCTGCACGACCATCACCAGGGTCGACACGATGTTGAACGCGGCGATGCCGACCAGCAGCGACAGGATCAGGAACATCACGGTCTTTTCGGTGGCCACGGCGCGGAAGAAGTTGGCGTGGCTGCGGGTCCAGTCGGATACGAAGTAGGCGCCCGGCGTCATCTGGGCGATCTCGCGGGCGACTCGCGGCGCCTGGAACAGGTCGTTGAGCTTCAGGCGAACGCCGGTGACGTTGGCACCCATCCGGTACAGCGCCGCCGCGTCGTCGAGATGGACCAGCACCAGGCCACGGTCGAACTCGTACATGCCGATGCGGAACACGCCGACAACGTTGAAGCGACGAAAGCGCGGCAGCACGCCGGCCGGGGTGACGCTCAACTGGGGAATCATCAGGTCGACCTTGTCGCCGACCGTCACCGCCAGCTGCTGGGCCAGCTCGTAGCCGAGCACGATGTTGTATTCGCCGCCGACCAGATCGGTCAGCGCACCACTCGACATGTGCTGGCCGATCTCGGACACCTTGGCTTCCTCGCCGGGCAGCACGCCGCGGATCACCGTGCCGGAAATCTCGCTGCCGACCTTCACCAGGGCTTCGCCTTCGATGTAGGGCGCGGTGCCGGCAACGTCCGGGTTCTTCATCGCCATCTCGGCGACGCCGCTCCAGTCCGGCAGGCCTTCGCTGTTGCCGGAGATGGTCGCGTGCGAGGCCATGCCGAGGATGCGGCTGCGCAGCTCGCTCTCGAAGCCGTTCATCACCGACAGCACGACGATCAGGGTCGCCACGCCGAGGCCGATGCCGAGCATCGACGCCAGCGAGATGAAGGAGATGAAATGGTTGCGGCGCTTGGCGCGGGTGTAGCGCAGGCCAAGCAGCAGTTCGTAGCGTTCGCCGATCACGAGGGACGTCCGGATACAGCCGCAGCAGCCAGCGGCCGCTGCTCTAGGTCAATCAAGGTCATGGCGCGAATTAGACCACAGCGCCTCGCTAGAATGCCCCGCACTTCACCAGAGCCGAACCCGCCTTGGCCTCCTCCCCGATTCCGCTGCCAGCCCATCCGTCCGCCTATCCTGGCGACCGCCGCGGCCTGCTGCCACTGCTGGCGATCATCGCGCTGCTGACCGCCTGGCGGGCTTTCGCGATCGCAGCCAGCGGGCTGGATCTGTACGTCGACGAGGCCCAGTACTGGACCTGGTCACAGGCGCTGGATTGGGGCTATTTCTCGAAGCCGCCGATGATCGCGGCGGTGATCGCGGCGACCACCTCGGTCTGTGGCGACGGCGAGCTGTGCGTGAAATCCGGCGCGCTGCTGCTCTACCCGTTTACCGCCGTGCTGATCTGGGCGATCAGCCGGCGGCTGTTCGACGCCCGCACTGCGTTCTGGACCGCGCTGGTGTTCATCACCTTGCCCGGGGTGGCGCTGTCCAGCGTCATCATCTCCACCGACGTGCCGCTGTTCCTGTGCTGGGCGGCGGCGTTGTACTCCTACCTGAAGGCGCTCGACAGCGACGCCTGGCACTGGTGGCTGGCCGCCGGCCTGGTAAGCGGCCTGGGCCTGCTGACCAAGTACACGATGGCGATCTTCGCCATCTCGGTGCTGCTGCATCTGGCGATCACGCCGGGGCTGCGCCGCCATTTCCGCAGCCCCAAGCTCTACGTCACCGCCGCGGTCGCCGCGCTGGTGCTCGCGCCGAACCTGATCTGGAACGCCGCCAACGGCTGGCCGACCCTGGGTCACACCGCGCAGATCTCGGGCCTCGAAGGTGGTTTGAACGGCGGCCAACACGGCCTGAACTGGAAATCCTTCGGTGATTTCCTCGCCGGCCAGCTCGGCATTCTCGGCCCGGTGCTGTTCATCGCCTGGCTGGTCCAGCTTGCAGGCGCGCGTGGCTGGTTGCGCGACGAGCGCTATCGCCTGCTCGCCTGCTTCGCGCTGCCGTTTCTCGGCGCGATCACCGCGCAGTCGCTAGTCGGCCGCGCCAACGCCAACTGGGCGGCGATGGCCTATGTCGGCGGCACCATCTTCGTCGTTGCCAGGCTGGTGGAGACGCAGCGGATCAAGCTGCTGGTCGCCGCGCTGGCGCTGAATCTAGCGGTCACCGTCGTCGCCTATCACTACGACGCGCTGGCCGGCGCCGCTGGCATCGAACTGACGCGCAAAAGCGACGTGCTGAACAAGCGGGTGCGCGGCTGGCGCGAGTACGGAGAGGCCCTGGCCGCACGGCAGGCCAGACACCCGGAGGCGACCCTGCTCGGCGATGCCCGCGACTTGATCGCCGAAGCCCGCTACTACGCCGGCCCTGCGGGACGGGCGATGCTGAAGTGGAACCCCGAGCACAAGGCCGATGACTACTACGCGATGTCGACCACGCTCGACGGCCTGGAAGGCCGCAGCTTCGTGTTCGTGTCGCGCAACGCGGCACTGCCCGAGAACATGGCGGGCCGCTTCGAGGGAATCACCGGGATCGAGCCGATCCATATCGCCATCCACCGCGACTACGCGCTCGATTTCCATGTCTGGCTGCTGCGCGGCCTGCGCTGATCATGGCAGGGCGCGGACACCGTGCCGGAAACGCCGGGTACCGCCACCGATGAACCGACAGCTGAGTCCAGGCCCAGAAAACGAGACATAAATCTTATCGAAATCAATCGTTAACACCGTTTTTTTCTTAACCGGCTATGCTGGGCGAAGTCGACTACCGGCATGACCAAATCACCGCTTCAGAAATCGCGCCGCGCGATTCCTGAAGCCTGAAAGTGCGTGCCATCTTTGGCCGTCGACGTCCTTGCTGCAGCTTGTGCAGGGCAACCAGCACCACGGTGGACAAATGACGACCCCAAACGCGGCGACCACCCGAGTCGCCAGCTACGACATCTTCCTGACCCGCTACCTCGAACCCGACGGCAGCCTGATCGCCGACCCACCGGCCTTCGCGAAGGACCGCACGCAGACTCGCGCGATGTACGAACTGATGGTCCGCACCCGCCTGTTCGACCGCAAGGCCGTAGCCCTGCAACGCACCGGCAAACTCGGCACTTATGCCGCCGTGCTCGGCCAGGAAGCGATCGGCGTGGCGATCGGCCACGCGCTGGCGGCCGAGGACATCTTCATCCCGGCCTATCGCGAATACGCCGCCCAGTTCGCGCGCGGCGTGCCGATGCTCGGCATCCTCCAGTACTGGGGCGGCGACGAGCACGGAATGGACTATCCGGCGGGCACCCCGGCGCACCACGACTTCCCGCTGTCCGTCCCGATCTCGACACAGATCCCGCACGCCATCGGCGTCGCCTACGCGATCAAGCTCAGGAAGGAACGCCGAGTCGTGCTCGCCTCCTGCGGCGACGGCGCCACTTCGAAGGGCGACTGGTACGAAGCGGTCAGCTCGGCGCGGATCTGGAATCTGCCGATCGTGTTCCTGGTCAACAACAACGGCTGGGCGATCTCGATGCCCAGCCACCGGCAGACCGGCGCCCAGACCTATGCGCAGAAAGCACTGGCCGGCGGCATCGTCGGCGAGCAGGTCGACGGCAACGACGTGATCGCGACTCGCGCCGTGCTGTCGGCGGCGATCGAACGCGCGCGCAATGGCGAAGGTCCGAGCCTCGTCGAAGCCCTGACCTACCGCCTGCACGACCACACCACGGCCGACGACGCCCGCCGCTATCGCCCGGAGGCCGAGGTCGCGGCCGCCTGGGAGCGCTGCCCAGTCAAGCGCTTCCGCGCCTATCTCGAAGCGCAGGATTTCTGGACCCAAGCCGACGAGGACGCGCTGATCGCCGCCGGCACGGCGGCGGCGGAAGCTTGCGCGCAGGCGTTCGTCGCCCTTCCCGCCCAGCCGCCGGAAGCGATCTTCGACCACCTCTATGAGCGGCTGCCGAAGGCGATGGAGTGGCAACGCGAGGAAGTGCGAGCTCGCGGGGCGGTGGGAGGACACGCGTGAACGTACTGTTCAAGCACCGCGCCATCGATGGCGCGGACCGTTCATACCTGCAGGGCGCACTCCATGCCTAACATCACCCTCATCGAAGCCGTCAACCTGGCGATGGCTTCCGAGATGCGCCGCGACCCGTCGTTGGTCGTGCTCGGCGAGGACATCGGACGCAACGGTGGCGTGTTCCGCGCCACGCTCGGCCTGCTCGACGAATTCGGCGCCGATCGCGTCATCGACACCCCGCTCGCCGAAACCCTGGTCGCCGCGATGGCCATCGGCCTGTCGACGCAGGGCATCCGGGCGGTCGCCGAAATCCAGTTCTCCGGCTTCATGTACCCCTGCGTGGACCAGGTGGTGAACCACGCGACGCGCTACCGCAACCGCACGCGCGGCCGGCTGTCCTGCCCGATGGTGATCCGCGCCCCGAATGGCGGCGGAATCCACGCCCCGGAACATCATTCCGAATCGCTGGAAACCACCTTCGCCCACATGCCGGGCCTGAGGGTGGTCGCGCCCAGCAGTCCGGCCCGCGCCTACGGCCTGCTGCTCGCCGCGATCCGCGATCCGGACCCGGTGATCTTCCTCGAACCGACTCGCCTCTACCGACTGTTCAAGCAGCCGGTCGAGGACAGCGGCGAAGCGCTGCCACTCGACACCTGCTTCATCGACCGCTCCGGTACCGACATCACCCTGGTCAGTTGGGGCGCGATGATGCACGACACCCGCGTCGCCGCCGACCGCCTCGCCGAGGAAGGCATCAGCGCCGAAGTGATCGACGTCGCGACGATCAAGCCGCTGGACCTCGACACCATCCTCGCCAGCATCGCCAGGACCGGCCGCTGCGTGATCGTGTCCGAGTGCGCCCGCGCGGGCGGCTGGGCTTCAGAGATCGCCGCCGGTATCGCCGAGCACGGCCTGCTGACCCTGTTCGCGCCGGTGATGCGCGTGGCCGGCTATGACACACCGATGCCGCTGGCGAAGAGCGAGCAGGTCTACATCCCGGACGTCAGCCGCATCCTCGCCGAGGTGCGCAAGGTGTTCGACGTGGCACCCCGGTAAAACTGGCCCCAGGACTATTTCATCATGAGCATCTTCAAACTCCCCGATCTCGGCGAAGGCCTGCAGGAAGCCGATATCCGCGAATGGCACGTCAAGGTCGGCGATCGCGTGGTTGTCGATCAGCCGCTGCTGGCGGTGGAAACCGCCAAAGCCGTCGTCGAAGTGCCGAGCCCGCAGGCCGGTGTGATCGTGAAGCTGTATGGCGCCGTCGGCGACACCATGGATGTCGGCAAGCCATTGGTGGAATTTGAATCCGATGCTGGCGAAACCCCCGCTGCCACTGCCGTCGTCGATCACGGCGGCGCAAGAAGCGGCGCGATCACCGACACCGGCACCGTGGTCGGCGCCATGCAGGCCAGCAACGAGGTGGTCGCCGAGAAGGCGACCACAGTCGGCAGCGGCGGTGTCGGTCTCAAGGTGGTCCCGGCGGTACGTGCCCTCGCCCATCGCCTGAACGTCGATCTCAGCATCGTCACGCCGAGCGGCCCGGACGGCATGATTACCGCCGCCGACGTGCAGCGCGTCCACAAGATCCTCACCGAGATCGGGCCGATCGAGAAGCTGAAAGGCCCGCGCAAGGCGATGTCGCGCGCGATGAGCCAGGCCCGTGACGAAGTGATGCCGACCACGGTCACCGAGGACGCCGTCCTCCACGCCTGGACCACGCCCCAGGACCTGACCGTGCGCCTGATCCGCGCGTTGGTCGCCGGCGTCAAGGCCCAGCCGGCGCTGAACGCCTGGTACGACCAGGGCGAGATCGGTCGCCGGGTGCTGGAAAAGATCCACTGCGGCATCGCCGTCGACACTCCGGACGGGCTGTTCGTCGCGGTTCTGCAGGACGTTGCCAGCCGCACACCGGAATCGCTGCGCCTGGGCCTGCAGAAGATGAAGGAAGCGGTGCGCAACCGGAACGTGCCGCCCGAAGAACTGCGCGGCTACACGATCACCCTGTCGAACTTCGGCCACTTCGGCGGCAAGTACGCCACTCCCGCGATCTTGCCGCCGACCGTCGCGATCGTCGCCGCTGGCTCGCTGCGCGACGCCGTGGTGCCGGTCAACGGCCAGATCACCATCGCCAAGATCCTGCCGCTGTCGGTCAGTTTCGACCACCGATGTGTCACCGGCGGCGAAGCGACTCGCTTTCTTGCCGGACTGATCGCCGATCTGGAGCGCGCCAGCTGACGGACAAAGGCAAATAAGCCCAGAATCCGCGCCCGGAACGGCCCGGGACAGCGTGGGCGCGGATCTTGCTCACGGGACTTTCACTTTTAGCCAAACGGGTTCTTTGACGTGCGAGTGGTGCTGGTCGATGACGATGCCGGGCGCCTGGCCCTGCTGGACGAGGCGATGCAGGCGGCTGGCCACCAGGTGGTTGGACGCCTGGCGCCCCACGATGACCTGATCTCCGCCGTCGACCGCCTGCTGCCGGACATCGTGCTGATCGATGTCGACAGCCCCAGCCGCGACACGCTGGAATCCCTGGGCCAGATCAGCCGCGACCGCCCCCGGCCGATCGTGCTGTTCGCGCAGAATTCCGACGCCGAGACGATCCGCCGGGCGATGAAGGCCGGCGTCTCCGCCTATGTCGTCGACGGTCTCAGTGCCGCGCGTCTGGCGCCGGTCATCGAGGTGGCAATCGCCCGCTTCCAGGAGTACCAGACACTCAGGGAGGAACTGAGCTCGACCAAGCTCAAGCTTGCCGATCGCCGCGACGTCGAGAAAGCCAAAGGACTGCTGATGAAGCGCAAGGGTATCGACGAGAACACCGCCTACGAGGCGCTGCGGCGCATGGCCATGGATCGCAACCTGCGGCTCGGCGACATCGCCCGCTCGCTGATCGCCGCGGCGGATCTGCTGTGAGCAGCCCGACCAGGCTCAAGCTCGGCCTGCTGCCGCTCGCCGACGCCGCGCCGCTGTACGTGGCCCGTGAATGCGGCTACTTCGCTGGCCAGGGGCTGGACGTGAGCTTAAGCGTCGAAGCCTCCTGGGCCGGCCTGCGCGACAAGCTCGCCGCCGGCATGCTCGACGCCGCGCAGCTGCTGGCGCCGATGCCGCTGGCGGCGCAGCTCGGCGTCGACCGCCTCGGCGTACCGCTGGAAACGGCGCTGACCTTGAGCCGCAACGGCAACGCGATCACCGTCTCCAACGCCCTGTATGCCCGGCTCGATGCGCCAGCACCGGAACCGATCGCGACCGGCGCGGCATTGAAACGGTTGCTCGCCGAGGATCGCGCGGCCGGCCGGCCGCCACGGACCTTCGCCCATGTGTTCCCTTTTTCCACCCATCACTACCTGCTGCGCGACTGGCTGGTCGACTCCGGCATCGATCCCGACCGCGACGTGAAGCTGGTCGTGGTGCCACCGCCGCTGGTGCTGCAGGCGCTCAGGGACGGCCGCATCGACGGCTACTGCGTCGGCGCCCCCTGGGGCTATGCCGCGGAGGTCGAGGGCATCGGCCGGCGCCTGCTGGCCACTCACACGATCCGCCCGGGTTGTGCCGAAAAGGTGCTGGGCGTCACCGGTGACTGGGCGCTGCGTAACACCGAAGCTCATCTGGCTCTGGTCGCGGCGCTGATCGAGGCCGGGCGCTGGCTGGAGCAGCCGGGCAACCGGGGAGCGGCAGCGCAGATGCTGATCGATGATGATCTGGTCGATGCACCGGACGAGTGCCTGCGCAACGCACTACGCGACGATCACGATGATCCCCTGAGTCCCCAGTTCATTTTTGGTGCGGGCGAAATGCTGCTTCCGCACCACGATGATGCGCGTTGGTTCCTGCGCCAGATGCGTCGTTGGCATCAGACTGGCGAAGCCGTCGATATCGAAACCACGGTACTGGCCAGCTATCGGCTGCAACTGCACGATCAGGCCAATGCTCGCGCCACCTCGGTGGCGACACCGCTGCTCCAGTAAAGCCCGGCCGGAACGTCTCGGGTCCAGCACCCCGGGGCTGCGGCTCAAGCGACGACGCGCACCCTCAGCTCCCGCTTCCAGGCCAGCTCGGCGGCCAGCATCGGCGTCACCTGCGCTTCGCCGTCGGAATTCAGGGCCAGCACCCGGTCGAGACCGAGTTGATGCGCCAGTGCCGGCCAGCGCTGCTGGCCGGCGACGAACAGCGCCGCGCCGGCGGCATCGGCCAGCGCACCGTCGGCGTGGACGACGGTCAGCGACCGCAGTCCCTGCACCGGCCAGCCGTTCACAGAATCGAGCAGATGCGCGTAGCGGCGTCCCTGGTGCTCGAAACAGCGCTGCTCGTCGCCGTGGGTGACCACCGAACGCTCGCCCGGCTGGACACTGGCCAGCACGTATTCCTGTTCGCCGGGTTCAAACGGATCGCGGATGCCGACTCGCCACGGTCGGCCGTCCCGGAAACCGCGAGTGCCGACATGGCCGCCGGCGTCGATGGTTGCATCCGGAAAGCCACTGCGGGCCAGCAGATCGAGCATCTGGTCGACAATCCAGCCCTTGCCGATGGCGCCGAAGTCCCAGGCGACATCCGGGGCCGGGCCGTAGCTGGCGCTGCCGTCGTAGTCTGGCGCCGCCGCCAGTGCCGCCATCAACCGGGCGATCTCGTCGGTATCCGGCGGCGCGCTGCGCAGGCGGGCCGGGTCGTCGAAACCCCAGAGCCGCACCAGCGCCGCAATCCGCGGCTCGAACAGGCCGTGGCAGGCGGAACGGATCGCCCAGGCCTTGTCGAAGAGATCCTTCAGGCTTCGCGGTACTCGGGCGCTCTTGCCGGCGAGCAGCTGCTGGTTGAAGGTCGACAACGCCCCCGGTCCCCAGGCCCAGGCATCGCGGCCGAAGGCAAGTATCTGCTGCTGCACTTCGGCCATCACCCGGTCGACCTCGCGGCGCGAGCGGCGATTCGACACCACGGTCACGGTCACCGTGGTGCCCATCGCCAGATAACGCTGACGGTAAGTGGTCTGCCTGGCGAGGAAATGGCTGACCGCGTTGGCACCGGGCCGGGAGCCCGAGGCATGCCGGAGCCGCGGCCTGACCAGGGTGCTAACCACCGTTGGCAGCCTTGCGACGGCTCTGGCGGATGCGCCACCAGGTCCACACGCCACTGATCGACAACAGCAGCGCCAGCAGGCCGATGACGGTGATGATCCAGGCGCCGACGACGCCAAACAGACGGCCACTGTGCAGGTCGATCAGCACCTGCTCGACCAGGATCGAGGGCCGGGCGAACTGTTCGATGTCGGCGCGCTGCTGCGCCGGCAGTGGCTTCGGCTCGGACCAGGTCACCGACTGCGGCAGAACCGGCGTCCAGCTGTTGCCGCCGTCGCTGCTCTCGTAAGCGTCGTAATCCTGGACCGCTATCGCCCCGGCAGCGGTGACGCCGATGCGGCGAATCGCCGCGATCGGCAGGATCGGCGCACGCAGCTCGTCGATCCGCTCGCCGCTCGGCTTGGCGATCACCAGGCTTTCCGGTGTGCCGATATATAGCAGCGGACCCGCCGGACTGGCCAGCGATACAAAACCGACCGGCGCCGGCAGCCGCGGCGACACCTCGCGGGCGTCGAGCAAGGTGTTTTCCTTGGTTGACGCCATCCAGTGGCCGGCTGCCTCGAAGCCCATCCGCGGCGATTCGGCGCGCAGGCCGTACATCGCGGTCAGCCAGTCCCAGCGCAGGCGCAGGGTATCGAAGCCCAGTTCGTTGCTGCGTGTCAGCAGGGTCCCGCTGACCCCGAGCCAGAGCACGAAGAAAGCGGCGGTGAGGCCAATGCGCTGATGCCACTGGCGTAGCACGGCGGTCAGGCTGCGCTTGACCTTGGGCCTGGCCGCAACCGCGGCACCGGCCGGCGGCGCCGCTACCCGGCGCAGGCGGTGGACCAAACGCCGCGCTGAATGCGCGGGACGGGGCGACGACGGCTTGCTGCTCGATTCGGCGGCCATGGCGTCAGGCCGGTGCCATGCTGTCGAGCAGCAGGGCCGTCGCAGCCATGCGCTCCATCATCTTCACCGACAGCGTCGCGCCGGAGATGTTGTCGACCGTGCGGTCGAGCTTGGCGCCGGCGATCTTCGCGCCGCTGATCTTCTTCAGCCACGAGGCCTCGGCAATCTGCTCGCCGCGCGATTCGCGGTAGATCAGCACGCGGGCGAAATCGATCGCGCCGTCCTTGACCACGAAGCCAGACGTGGTCAGCTGGTAGCCAGCCTTGCCGAGATCGTCGAGGATCCAGGCACTGCGGCCACCGGCCTTCCAGTAGCGCAGCTGCGACTGCGGATAGGCGCGTCCGAAGGTCGCGCTGAGCTTGCCCTGTGCGGCTGCGTCAAGCGCGAGCACCTTGGGTGCCGGCGGTGCGCTGCCGAAAGCTTCAGTCAGGAACGCCGCCGGGGTCTGGAAGGTGGTCCAGAGATCGTCGGCCCTTCCGAGCGCGGGCAACAGCAGGCCGCCGATCAGACCGGCAGCCGTGCGCAAAATGGAGCGCCGCGAGATTCCATGACTACAAGTGGAGTCGCGGGCCAGTGCTGATTCAAATTCCGGATTCTTGTCCATGATCTCGAAAGTTCGTTTTTAGAGGTGCCCACCTAAGTGGTGGATTCACGAAAGCCTGATCGTGCAGACATCAGGCCTGAATGCCGACCCCGCAAAAGGCCCGGACGCGCCGCATGCAGGCGGCAACGTCCGGGCAAACGGGTTTCAGCAATGCCTACAGGCTGGCCAGAGCCTTAAGCGGTTTTCAGCGGGTGACGATGGAACGCTTGAACGGTGCCAGTGCCGCGATCAGCTGGTTGCACGTGTGGTATGGAGTCCGAAGGTCTTCGCAAGCCAGGTAGGCATCTTCCACGACCGCATTGAACTGGGTCAGCGTGATACCCATTTCGGCGTGCGCCGCACTCATGCTGGCGCCCTGATACTCGACACCGGGCGCACCCAGCATCACGGCAACAAGCTGCTGGTTCAGCTTGATCTGTCGCTCCACCTTGCCGTGGGCCGCGAAGATATGATTGATGCGGTTGTCCAGCATGATGTACTTGAACAGGCCTTCCACCCAGCGGTCCATTCCGTATTTGCCGCCGAATTTTTCGTAGGCATCGGAGGAGATCGGTGGGTAGGTCGACTGGACCTTGCCTTCCGGCGTTTCCGAACCCGCAGCGTGTGCCGACAGCGAAGACAAGCCAAGCACCGCAGCGAAAGCAAACGTATTGAGCAACTTCATATGACTTCTCCTTGAATTTGAACAGCGATTAAGAATCGGATCGGCGATTTAGAAACTCACCTGCACCGAGAAATACGCACCGGTCTGCTTAGGGGTCAGAGTGATGTTGCCGAGGTTCGCGTAGGCAGCGACGAAAGACAGGTTCTTGCTGGGAAAGTAGGCGAAGAACACGTCGAACCAATCGCTTTCGCGCTGGGTCAGCGTGTCGTTGAGGTTGTTCGCCAGATTGCCGACCGGACCACCGACGCCGATGTTGTTCAGCGCACCGGTGATCGAGCCGAGCACGGAGGTGTCGATGTTGCCACCCAACGCAACGCCGCGACCGTCGGTGTTCTTGCCATGCGCCGCGTACTCGGCACCGATCGCCACGTTCTTGGCCAGCAGGTAGGCGAACGACACTTCAGGACGGAACTCGCGGCTGTTCTTGTTCGGGCCACCGAAACCGGTCAGACCGGTCTGGTTCGCCGCCGTGTAGCGCACGGTGACGTTGACCAGAAGATCGAGCGGGAAAAAGATCTTGGTGATCGCCACATAGGCTTCGAAATCCTTGCGCTTGTTGGCAAGGAGAGTGTCCAGCAGCGCGCCATTGTGGTTGATCTTGTAGAAGCCGCCGAGCGACACCTGCGGAATCAGAGTATCGGAGTCATAGATCGATTCACCGAGTACGCGCAGCTTGGCGCCGAAGATATCCATCCGGATCGCCGTGTTGAACGGATCGATGCCACTATCCCGGATCGCGACGCCAGCCAGCGTGTTGGTCAGCAGGCCAACCGTGTTGAAGGTGCTGCCGGTCGGCAGGATGTCGTAGGCATACGACAGTTCGAGACGATCGTAGAAACCGACCGCAGCACCGAGCGAGTTCAGACTGTAGTTCGGCAGGTTCGCATAGGTGTAGTGAATGCTGCCGTTGATGCCCTGGTTGGTTTCATAACCGGCAATGACAGCCCACGGAGTGATACCACCGCCAGCCGCGCCGTCTGTGATGTTGACGCCGCTGGTGGCGAGCACCTTGCCTGCGTCATAGACGCCGGCCTGTGCAGTCCCGGACATGACGGCGCACAGCGTTCCGCACGCAATGGCAATCGCCGCCGCCTTCTTCCCGCAACCCCTGCTGTAACCGTTCATGCTGACTCCTTGGATATTTAGATTTGACGACGTTTGCAGCAAAGGCATCCCTGCCGAAATGGAGGCCAAAAAAAAGTCCACGCGCAGGCTGCATTGCCTGTGCGTGGACTTCGGTGTCCCCGGAACCAGTCAGCATTGGCTGGTTCCCGATATTGATGCCGCTGGATAGCGGCTGATACTGCCGTGCCTCTCAACTACATTTACTAATGCTGCTTTTGCTTCATCTCCAATCAAGCAATCCGTATGCCACTATCCGACGAAAATTCCATTTCTTCCGACAGACGGTTAAACAGCTGATCCGCATCGATATGGATAAGTTCACGAAACCACGTTCGCCAGCCGCAGTGAAGCTTGGCCGACCGCCGGCATGCCCAGCGTCTGCCGAGTGAGCCAGCCGATCGGGTCGATGGGATCGAATACCGAACCGTCGAGCATTCCGTCCGGGCCGAGACGGATCGGCCGACCGTCGGCCGAAGGCATCACCGAGCCGTCGCGGCCGTCGCCTTCGGTCTTGTAGTCATTGCGCGGGCACGGCTCGTCGATGCTGGCGGCAACATCGCGGTAAAGCTCGCAGCGATAGACCTCGGCAGCGATACCGGCGAAGTTCGGCGCCATCCAGCACTGACGCCAGCGCAGCATCTGCAGGATGAACCACACCGCATGGGAGCGCCAAGGGAAGGTCGCCGCCCCGCGATGGAACACGATGCCTCCATTGCGCACTTCCAGTGCAGCTTTCAGAGCCGAAGCCGGTGCATTGATGATCTGATCGGCAATCATCTGCTCGGCGGCGATCACACGGTTCTCCGGCTGATCCAGCCAGCGCGCCGTCTCGATCAGCGCCGCCACCAGCGCGCGATGGGTGTTCGGGTGTGCGTACGCCCATTCGCGGGTCACGCCGAGCACCTTTTCGGGGCTGTTGTTCCAGATATCGTGCTTGGTCGCGACAGTCATGCCGATGCCGCGCTGGCGCGCGACTTCGTTCCACGGCTCGCCGACGCAATAGCCATCGACTCTTCCGGCCTCCAGCTCCTGGACCATCTGCGACGGCGGCACCACGCAGAGTTGCACGTCGCTATCCGGGTCGATGTTGGCGCTGGCCAGCCACATACGCAGTTCGTAGTGATGTGCCGAGAAAGGAAACACGTGGGCGAAGACCAGACGTCGCTTGCCCTGGGCCCGTTCGACGGCGATCAGCTTTGCCAGCGCCGCAGCCGAATTGCTGGCCGTGGCCGGTCCTTCGAGAAAGACAGCCAGTCGTTCATGCAGTGCGCGCGACACGATAATCGCGTTGCCGTTGAGACTCAGGGTCAGCGCCGTGACCATCGGCACCGCGACGCCATCGAGTCCGAGCGTTGCGGCAATCGGCATCGGTGCGAGCATCTGGCCACCGTCGAGCACGCCGGCGGCGACCTTGTCGCGCAGCGCCGCCCAGGCGCGCTCGACGCTCAACTCCACATCCAGTCCGTGACGCGCGAAGAAACCATGTGATTTCGCGATCACCAGCGGAGCTGCATCGGCCAGCGGCAACAGTCCAAGTCGCAATGAAGTCTTTTCGAGTTTGCTGCGCATAAGGCTTGATCCCGCCTGTTCAGAGCACGTCGGAAGCTGCGAGCAGCAACCTCGCGTAGTCACCGATCCGCTGCTTGCGATCCATCGCCATCTTGCGGAGCATCGCGTAAGCCTCTCCTTCGTCCAGCTTGCGACGCTTCATCAGCAAGCCCTTGGCCTTCTCGATATCGCGTTGATCGGCGAGCCGGGCGTTGGCGGCGGTCAGTTCCTGGCTCAGCGCCTGATGTACCTCGAAGCGGGCGATCGCCACGTCGAGCAGCGCGCTGAGCCGGGTTGGATGCAGGCCGTCGACAACGTAGGCACTGACGCCGGCGTGCACCGCCCGGTGCGCGGTCTCGGCGTCGCTGCGCGCCGCAAACAGCACGATCGGCCGCGGCCGCTCGCGATGGATCTGGCCCAGCGATTCCAGGGTGTCGCGGCTCGGCGCATCGACGTCGATGAAGATCACATCCGGCTGATGTACGGTGACGCCGGCCAGCAAATCGGCCTGGGTATCGAGTCGGACGACAATCACATGCCCTTCGGCGACCAGGGCCTGCTCGAGCATCAGCAGCCGCGAGGCATCGTCGTCGACGAGCATCACCCGCAGCCCCCGGTGACCCATCCTCATGGACGGCGCCTTGTCGCCCGGCATGCTGCCGCGCTGAGGCTTGGGTGCCGAGGGTGGTTGCGATGCTTCCAATTGGTAGGCCTTCATCTCGTCAGTGTCCGCGCGCTCATCGATACCAACCCGGTTCCTGCCGCCCTAGTGGGCGGCAGGGTCCAAACGCGGCAACAGTTGCTGGATACCTCATCGGCGTCCGGAGTCATTCCGGCTCGGCACCTGCGCTTGTCTCGTCGTTGGTTCAAAGACTCACGACGCCACCGCGACCACGGTGCCGAACATGGTCGGATGGATGCCGCACTTGTATTCGTAGGTGCCGGCGCTCGGATACGCCTTGCTGAAGCTTTCGCCGGCCTTGATCTTGATGTCCTCGCCGTCGAAAGTGACCGTGTGGGTGACACGGTCGTTGTTGGTCCAGGTCACCGTGCCGCCGACGACCACGTTCACCGTCTTCGGGCTGTACTCGTAATCGATGATCGACACCGCGACGGCGGACGCCGCGGCCGGAGCTGATGCGGCAGCGGGCACGTCGGCGGGGGCGGTTTCGGCACCCGGCGTCAGCTCAGGCGGCGCGCCCGGCTGCAGCGATTCGACAGCACCGGCGGCGGGGTCGGAATCGGTCACCGTCAGTTCGACCCGGCGGTTCAGCGCCCGGCCTTCATCGGTGTCGTTGTCGGCGATCGCGACGATCTTGCCGTAGCCGACCGAGGTCATCCGCTCGGCGGCCACGCCCTTGCCGGTCAGATAGGCGCGCACCGACGCGGCGCGGGCATCGGACAATTTCTTGTTGTAGCGGACGCTGCCCTTGGCATCGGTATGACCGCCGATCTCGACCTTGATGTCCGGACGGCGCGCGAGTGCCGCGGCCACCTCGTCGAGGATCACCCGGGCGTTGACGGTCAGCACCGCCTTGTCGAACTCGAAATTGACGCCGCGCAGGATGATGTTGTCGCCCTTCTTGCAGCCGTCGAGCGAGATCGGCTGTCCGGCCTCTGGCGGCGTGCACGGCGGTGGCGGTGGCGGCGGTGGCGGAGCCGGCGGCTCGATCACCAGCACTTCTTCCGGTGGCGGTGGCGGCGGCGGTGGCACCGGTT
>UEXO01000082.1_pt1 | contig 41719 bp, 34 predicted proteins | sample 4301131 | NCBI WGS metagenome assembly UEXO01 (sample SAMEA4773185, study PRJEB27434) | metagenome | biome: 2259; feature: agricultural soil; material: soil | place: USA | collected 2014-09 | depth 0.25 m | reverse complement strand
GTCCAGCAGCACCTTGTTGTATGGCAGGCTGGCGGCGTCGAGCTGCACTCGCGCCGCGATTTCACGCTTGAACTGGGCGCGGCCGGCGGCGATCCAGCGCGGCAGCTGCAGCAGCGCGCCGGGCGCCTGCTTGGCGAGCTCGAGCAGCGATTCGTGCAAGGTGTCGATCGGTGTCAGCGTGCCGTCGAGATCGACGCACAGCGGCAGCGCGGCGGCAGTGGATGACGCCGGGGATACGATCGGGACGTGGGTCGCGGCAGTATTGGTCATCAGGGCAGCGGCTCCGCTTGCGCACGGTGACGGGCTTCCAGCCAGGCGGCGGCGATCAGGCCGAGCAGCACGGCGAACCACAGGGTCGCCAACCGGCACAGCAGCATCGCGATCACCGCGGTTGCCAGCGGCGCGCCCTGCGCGACCAGCAGGGCCGGCATTGCCAGTTCCATGCCCCCGAGGCCGCCGGGCATGAAGAACGCGAGGCCGCCGGCCAGCACCGCCATGCCGTAGACACCGACCGCTGCCGGCAGCGCGATGGCGATCGCCAGGCTCTGGCAGATCCAGTACAGCGCGAGGCCCTCGACGCCCCAGGCGAGCAGGCCGAGCAGCAGGCCGCCGGCCAGCCGGCCAGGGCGCAGCAGGGCTTTCGAGGCGCGCAGCAGCCGGGCGAAGCCGGCGAGGGCGCCGGCGATGCGGCCGCGGCGGCGCGCGGCCAGCCGGTCCAGGCGGTCGGCGAATGCCGAGCGGCCGAGCAGGACGACCACTGCCGCGATGGTGGCGAGCGCCAGCACCGGCACCGGCCACCAGCTGCGGTCGTGGAGCACGACGAGGCTGGCGAGCACGGCGATCGTCAGCACGTCGAGCAGGCGTTCGACGAACAGCGTCGCCATGCTGTCGGCATGCGGCACCTGATGGCGGTCGCGCAGGTACAGCGAGCGCACTGCTTCGCCGGCCTTGCCCGGGCTGACCGTGAACGCGAAGCCGGCCAGGTAGATCAGCAGGTGTTCGCCGAGCGGCAGGCGGTGGCCGAGCCGGTCCAGATAAGCCGCCCAGCGACGGAAGCGCAGCGCGTAGTTGAGCAGCGAAGCGCCGAGCACCAGGCCGAGACCGCCGAAGCCGAGGCCGTGCAGCGCGCTGCCGAGGCGTTGCGCGTCGGCAGCGAGCGCCGCCGCGAGATAGATGGCGACACCGAGCCCGGCGATCGCGATCAGCAGCGGGCGGCGCAGCAACGCGGAGCCTGCTGGCGTTGCCGCAGCACTCATGCGCGGCCCCGGTCGCCGGCCTGATCTTCGCTGCCGGCCAGCGGCGGCTCGCCGAGCGTGCGCAGCCGCGCCTGGATCGCGCGCAGCACGCCGGCCGAGTCGAGGCCGCAGTCGGCGAGCAGCTGCTCGCGGCTGCCATGGGCGACGAAGCGATCCGGCAGGCCGAGGTGCAGCAGCGGCCGGACGATGTGCAGTCGGGCCAGTGCTTCGCCGACCGCGCTGCCAGCGCCGCCGCTGACGACATTGTCTTCCAGGGTCACCAGCAGGCTGTGCTCGCGGGCCAGGCTGGCGATCAGGGCCTCGTCGATCGGCTTGACGAAGCGCAGGTCGGCCACCGTGGCATCCAGCAGCGCGGCGACATCCAGCGCGGTGGCGACCATCGCGCCGAAGGCCAGCAGTCCGACGCGCGCCGGGCGCCTCGAAGCACTGGCACGGAGCAGCCGGCCGCGGCCGATCGCCAGCGGTTCGGCGGCCGAGAGTGCTGCGCCTGGGCCGCTGCCGCGCGGGTAGCGCACCGCGCTCGGGCCGCCAAGGGCGAGGCCGGTGGCGAGCATGCGCCGGCATTCCTGCTCGTCGCTCGGCGCCATCAGGACCAGGTTGGGAACCGCCCGCAGCAGGCTGAGATCGAAGGCGCCGTGATGGGTCGCGCCGTCGGCACCGACCAGGCCGCCGCGGTCGATCGCGAACAGCACCGGCAGGTTCTGGATGGCGACGTCGTGGATCAGCTGGTCGAGTGCGCGCTGCAGGAAGGTCGAGTAGATCGCGACCACCGGCTTGAGTCCCGCGCAGGCCATGCCTGCGGCCAGTGTCACCGCATGCTGCTCGGCGATGCCGGCGTCGAAATAGCGCTCCGGAAATGCCCGGGAAAACTCAACAAGCCCCGAGCCTTCGCGCATCGCCGGGGTGATCGCGACGACCGCCGGATCGTGGCTCGCGGCTTCGCTCAGCCAGTCGCCGAACAGCTGCGAGTAGCTCGGTCGCGGCGCCGCGGCCGGCGTCGGCAGCGCGCCGGTGACCGGATCGAAGCGGGTGACGCCGTGGAAGGCGATCGGGTCGGCCTCGGCCGGCGCATAGCCCTGACCCTTGACCGTCACCACGTGCAGGAACTGCGGGCCGCGCGCGGCTTTCAGGCGCTCGAGTTCGGGCAGCAGCAGATCCAGCGAATGGCCGTCGACCGGCCCCGAGTAAGTGAAGCCGAGTGCCTCGACCAAGCCGGCCAGCGTGCCGGCACCGGCGGCCGGATGGCTGCGGCCGAGCTGGCGGGCGACGCTGTCGCGCAGCGCGCCGACGTTTTCCGAGATCGACAGGTCGTTGTCGTTGAACACCACCAGCAGGTCCAACCCCAGGCTGCCGGCGTGGTTCATCGCTTCGAAAGCCATGCCGGCGGTGAAGCCGCCGTCGCCGATCACCGCGATGCTGCGCCGGCCGGCCGGCCGGATGCGCTCGGCGGCGGCGAAGCCCATCGCCGCCGAGATCGCGGTACCGGCATGGCCGCCGCCGAAGGCGTCGAACGCGCTTTCGCTGCGGTCAAGGAATGGCGCCAGGCCGCCGTGCCGGCGGATCGTTTCCAGCCGCGCGCGGCGGCCGGTGACGATCTTGTGCGCGTAGGCCTGGTGGCCGATGTCCCAGACCAGCGCGTCGCGCGGCGTATCGAACACGCGGTGCAGCGCCAAGGTCAGTTCGACCACGCCGAGGCTGGCGGCGAAGTGGCCGCCGACCCGGGCCAGCGTCTCGATCAGGCAGCGGCGAATCTCGCGGGCCAGTTGCGGCAGCGCGTCGGCAGGCAGCGCGCGCAAGGCGGCCGGATCGTCGATCCGGCCGAGCATCGCGTAGCCCGGAGTTTCGGAACTGGCCACGGCGGGCAGCTCAGGCTTGGCCGGGGTCTGCGTCGAGCAGGTTGCGGACCCGCAGCTCGGCGGTTTCCAGCGAGGTCCGGCAGACCTTGGTCAGGCCCATGCCGCGCTCGAACAGCGCCAGGCTTTCCTCCAGCGGCAGGTCGCCTCGTTCCATCCTGGCGACGATCGCTTCCAGTTCGGACAGCGAGCCCTCGAAGCGCGACACCGGATCGTCCGGCGTGGCATCGGCAGCAGTGGCGGCTTTCTTGGTCATCAGGGCGGGTAGGGCAGGATCGGGGCGAGGCAATTGTAGGCGACGCGGTCCAGCTGCTGGCCCCTGGCCGGTCACGGGCGGTGATGATGGCGCGCAAGCTGCTGCATCCGGATCATCGCCAGACTGCATCTGAAGCTCGAACCTTACGGAAATACCCAGGAGTCACCCATGTTTCTCGTCTCGGCAGCAGAATTCGGTATCGACCTCGGCAAGCACGTCGATGGCGGCGGCTCCAGCTTCACCCTCGTCGAGGCGCTGGTGCCGCTGGTTGCGGTGATCATGGTGTTCGGCATGCCGATCGTCATCGTGCTGGCCGTGCTGCGCTACCGCGCCAACCGCCAGCGTTTGATCAACGAAATGGTGCTGAAGCTGGCCGACAAGGGCCAGCCGATCCCGCCGGAGCTGTTCCTGGAACCGGGCAAGAAGCGCAAGTCCGAAGTCAGCTCGGGCCTCAGCCTGGTCGGCGCCGGCGTCGGCCTGATGGGTTTCTTCTGGTTCGTCGACGCCACCGAGGGAATGGGCATCGGCTTCATTCCGCTGATGATCGGCGTCGGCCAGCTGATCGCCTGGAAGATCGAGCAGAACCGCAAGGAAGGCTGAGCACAAGTGGCATCAGCCCCGCCGACGATGGTCGACGCGCAGCCCGCGGACGGTGGTCCGCCGGACTCGGCGCTGGTCGCCCGCGTGCTCGCCGGTGACGACCGCCACGCCTTCGCGGCACTGGTGCGCCGTCACCAGGGCGCGGTACGGGCGCTGCTGCGCCGGCTGTGCAAGGGCGACGACGCCTTCGCCGACGACCTCGCGCAGGAAACCTTCCTGCTGGCGCATCGCAAGCTCGACCAGTTCCGCGGCGACGCCCGCTTCAGCACCTGGATCTACCGGATCGCCTACAACAGCTTCCTGATGGCGATCCGCTCGCGGCACGAGGAACAGCCGCTCGACGACAAGGTGATCGGCGAGGACGGTGACGACCAGATTCTCGATCACCAGCCGGAAGAAACCGCCGCCGACCTGCAGATGGATCTGCAGCGCGCTTTTCATGGGCTGTCACCGGCGGAAAGGGCGGTGATCGCCCAGTGCTACTATCTCGACCGCAGTCACGAGGAGGCGGCCTACGCCCTCGACTGCCCGCTGGGCACGGTGAAATCGCATATTTCCCGCGCCAAGCAGAAGCTGAAGGCGGCATTGCAGGTCTGGGAGCCGAGGAATACGTGATGAGCAACCAGGACAAGGACATGGACGGAACGACCTACCCGGCATCGGGCCCAGGATCGGGCCCGGGTTGGCGGCCGGGCAGCGATGCCTGGCTCGAAGCGCTGCTGCGCGCCGATGCCGCGGCCCAGCCGCATATCGCCGACGATGGCTTTGCCGATCGCCTGATGCGCCGCCTGCCGGCGCCGCGCAAACCAGCGCCGCGCTGGATCGTGCCGACCGCCACCGCGCTCGGCAGCGCTGCGGCGCTGCTGCTGACCCCGGCCGGTGCCTGGTTCGCACACAGCCTGCAGGCGCTGTTCGACTTCCGGAGCTTCTCGCCGGCGCACTTGATCGTGCTGGTGCCGGTCGCGATGTTCTACGCGATGTCGTTCTCGGCGCTGCGCGATCGCTGAGCGCCGGGTGTCGGGCGTCGCCGCCCCGACGGCGAAAACGCGCAGCAAACCCTGATCCAGCCGGTCTTGCGTCGAGCCATCGTGGCCGCCGCCTTGCGACCCGGCCGACCTTTGGCTACCGTCCCGCCACTTTTTGCCGCCCGCCGAATCCCGCTGACCGATGGCCATCCCGAACAACAACGCCTATGGCGCCGACCAGATCGAAGTTCTGAGCGGCCTCGACCCGGTGCGCAAGCGCCCGGGCATGTACACCGACACCGCGCGCCCGAACCACCTGGCGCAGGAAGTGATCGACAACTCGGTCGATGAGGCGCTCGCCGGCCACGCCAAGCGCATCGACGTCGTGCTGCTCGCCGATGGCTCGCTGAAAGTCAGTGACGACGGCCGCGGCATGCCGGTCGACATCCACCCGGAGCACGGCGTTTCCGGCGTCGAGCTGATCCTCACCAAGCTGCATTCCGGCGCTAAGTTCTCGAACAAGGCCTACGGCTTCTCCGGCGGTCTGCACGGTGTCGGCGTGTCGGTGGTCAACGCGCTGTCCAAGCAGCTGGAAGTGCGCGTGGTGCGCGGCGGCGGCGAGTGGCTGATCGGCTTCGCCGACGGCCACAAGGCCAGCGAGTTGACCCGGGTCGGCGATGCGCCGGCCAAGAAGAGCGGCACCACGGTGCATTTCTGGCCGGACGAGAAGTACTTCGATTCGCCGAAGTTCTCGTTGCCGCGTCTCAAACAGGTGCTGCGTGCGAAGGCGGTGCTGTGCCCGAACCTGAAGGTCACGCTCGATGACCAGATCAGCAACGAGCAGACCGTCTGGCAGTACGAGAACGGCCTGCTCGACTACCTGAAGGATTCGCTGAACGGCGCTGAAGTGCTGCCCGCCGAGCCCTTCATCGGCAAGTTCGCTGCCAAGCGCGAGGAAGCCGAGTGGGCGCTGTGCTGGGTCAACGGTGGCCCGGAAGCGGTCGCCGAAAGCTATGTCAACCTGATCCCGACTGCTCAGGGCGGCACCCACGTCAACGGTCTGCGCACCGGCCTGACCGAAGCGATCCGCGAGTTCTGCGAGTTCCGCAATCTGCTGCCGCGCGGCCTGAAGCTGTCGCCGGACGATGTCTGGCAGGGCTGCAGCTATGTGCTCAGCATCAAGATGCTCGATCCGCAGTTCGCCGGCCAGACCAAGGAAAGATTGTCCTCACGCGAGACCGCCGCCTTCGTCCAGGGTGTGGTCCACGATTCGTTCTCGGTGTGGCTGAACAAGCATCCGGAAGCTGGCGAGCAGGTCGCCCAGCTGGTGATTGCCAACGCCAACGCGCGGATGAAACTGGCCAAGCAGGTGGTGCGAAAGAAAGTCACCAGCGGTCCGGCGCTGCCCGGCAAGCTCGCCGACTGCGTGCTGACCGATCTCAGCCAGACCGAGCTGTTCCTGGTCGAAGGCGATTCCGCCGGCGGCTCGGCCAAGCAGGCCCGCGACCGCGACACCCAGGCGATCATGCCGCTCAGAGGCAAGATCCTGAACAGCTGGGAAGTCGATGCCAACGAGGCGCTGGCGTCGAACGAAATCCACGACATCTCAGTCGCGATCGGTGTCGATCCGGGCAGCGCCGATCTGACCGGCCTGCGCTACGGAAAGATCTGCGTGCTCGCCGACGCCGATTCCGACGGCCTGCACATCGCCACGCTGCTGTGCGCGCTGTTCCTCAAGCACTACCGGCCGCTGGTCAAGGCCGGCCACGTCTATATCGCGATGCCGCCGCTGTTCCGCATCGATGCCGGCAAGCAGGTGTTCTACGCGCTCGACGATGCCGAGCGTGAAGGCATCCTCGATCGACTGCAGGCCGAAGGCAACAAGGCCAAGATCAACGTCACCCGCTTCAAGGGCCTGGGCGAGATGAACCCGCTGCAGCTCCGCGAAACGACGATGAGCCGCGATACCCGCCGCCTCGTGCAGCTGACCCTCGACGGTGCGGTCGACACCGGCGTGCCGGACGCGGAAGGTGCGGAACTGCCGGTCACCGTCGACGCGATCATGGACATGATGCTGGCCAAGAAGCGCGCCGGCGACCGCAAGGCCTGGCTCGAAGAGAAGGGCGACAAAGCCGAGGTCTGAAGCTGGACAGCGCCGGCCTTTCGGGCCAGCGCCGTCTGGACATCAGTAGGTGATGCTCAACCGCGCGCCGAGCCGGCGTTCATCGTCGGCCAGCAGCGACGGACCCGAGGCCAGGATCGGCTCGGCGACGAAGCCGGTGAATTCCACCGTGTTGCCCAGCCGCAGAGTGGCTTCAAGGCCGACCGCTGCGCGTTCTGCGGTGCCGGCTGCGACCGGCGGCGGATCGCGGAAACGAGCGGTGCCGTATTCAGCGAACAGCGTCGGTTCGAGTGACAGCCAACCCAATGCCCAGGGCCGGTGGTTGATCGTCGCCTTTGCGCGCCAGCCCTGATCGCCAGCGGCCGTGCCGGGCTCGAAGGCGCGTTGGGTGTCGCCGCCGAGTACCACCTGTTCGTTCTGCGGCAGCGCCGCCGAGGTGAACTGGGCCGAGGCTTCGATCGCCGGCGAGAACGCCGCACCGGGCTGGTAGCTCAAGCGGATCGCCGGCCGGGCCATCGAGAACTGGCCGCGGCCACCCCCACCAGCTGGCACAAAGGGCGACGAGGTGAAGCCCTGGCTGAGATCGACACCGCCCTGCAGCTCGAACACGTGGCTGTCAGCGATCGCAAACCGGGTAGCCCCGCTGACCACGATATTGGCCTTGGTGTAACGCTCGGTCAGCAGGCGCTGATCGTCGAAATCGAAGGTCTGCTGAACGCGGGCAACGCGCAGGCTCAGGGTGACGCGCTCGGTGTAGGTGGCATGCAGCGGCACCAGCCAGGAGACGCCGGCCTCGGAGATTTCGCCATCCAGCCCTGCGGGGAAAACGGTGCCCATGGCATCGATCGCCGGCACCTTGGGCTTGAGTTCGACATAGCGGCCGTCGACGCCGAGGACGCCGGCCGTGGTGACCCGCGTCAGCGAGCCCGAGGCTTCGTGATAGGGGCCGCTCTGGTCGTCACGCAACTGCGGAGGCCGCACCGCTGCCCCGATACCGATCAACGCTTCAGTGCCATCACCCCATGAATAACGGGCTTGGCCATCGGCGATGTAGCGGCCGGAATAGCGATTGCCGTTGGTTGCGAAGCCGGCGCGCAGCTGCAGGCGATCGCGGCCATCGGTCGGGTTGGCGATGACCAGCTTCGAGGAATCCGGGCCGTCCGGTACCAGCTGCATCTGATAGTTGTCACCGGCACGTTCGCTGAGCGAATCGGCCAGCACGCGGCGTTTTTCAAGATCGGCTGCGGTGACCACCCGCTTCTTTTCGATGCCGGCGAAATACGCCTTGATCCTGGGCGGCGCTTCCACCGAGCTGATTCGTCCGCGCTGCACTTCGATGTACAGCGTCGAGCCGTCGACGCCGTAGCGGGTCAGCGCGGCCGGATAACCGAGCAGGTAGCAACTGGCACCGAGGCCGCGGACGATTTCCGCCGGGGTCGTGGCGGCCGACGCCACACGCGCCACCTGCGCCGTGCCGAGCTTGCAGAAATCGGCGACGTAGAAGGTCAGCGCGCCGGCCTGGACCTTCAACTTGGCGTAAGGACGAATTTCTGCCGCTGGCACCATCTGCGGTTCAGCCGGCGGGGGCAGGGCTACGGCCAAGGTGCGGATCCTGATAGGGGAATGACGGGACAGCGGCGAATGCCGATGATGCTTGAACAGATACGAAAAGCCCGGCACGCAGCCGGGCTTTTCGGACAATTGTCTGACAATTGTCTGGACGACTGCCGAGTGCGCTTAGCGGCCGGTGGTCAGCGTGATGGTCAGCGGGCCGGCCAGACTGACGTTGACGCCGAGCGCGCCATTGATCTTGACCAGATCGGCGTTCAGGAACGCAGGACCCGGCAGCGGCACGATGATGGTCTGAGTCGTGGTCTGCAGCGGCGAGGTGCCGAGCAGCAGCGGCGGCAGTGCATTGGCGACGTTGGCAACGCCAGCGACGGTGTCGTTGAGGATGTCCGGCAACGCTTTGACGATGTTGCCCAGCGACACGACCGGCTCGTTGAGCACGCCCTTGACGACGGCGAGGGTGCCCTGGACGACGGGGAGGGCGGCATGAGCCGGAGCCGACAGCACGGCAGCCATTGCAGCGACAGCGAAAATGGATTTCTTCATAACAGAAACTCCTTAGTAGTTTGAATGAGCCCGATTCCGTTGGGGTACGAGGCGCGAGAGGAGGAAACATGTGTAGTTCACAACAAGTCCGGCGGGAAGTCCAGCCCTGGCGATCGCAAGCAGAGCCGCAGACGACAAAAAAACCGGCACGGATGCCGGTTTATCTGACCCGCGAGATACTGGCCCTACGGCTGGCCGGTGGTCACGGTGATGCCGATCGGTCCCGACGCATTATTGATTCGGCCACGTTCTGCTCCACAGTGAGTGCACCCTTCAAGTCTCAGCGTGTCCTTTCCTTCAACTATTTGGTGGCCGAATCAATATCAGCCGTTTGTCGCGCTATCGATGCCATCCACCGCTGGAATGAATGATTTTTTCGACGCTGCCAAGTGAGCGCTTGTTGCGCGGCGCTCAATTGCAACATAGAACCGGACATCGTTAGTACCTGCCGCCCGCCCGCCCGGACATGGTCAAATACGGCCCCTCCGGACGCCCCGACCCGCTGCATGCAGTGCCCGGTGATGATCGTTGCCGCTGACCCAGCCTGAACATGACCCCAATCGAACCGACTGAAACCGAACGCCTGCCTTTGCGGCTGTTCGCCGAAAAGGCTTATCTCGACTACTCGATGTACGTCGTGCTGGACCGCGCCCTGCCGCACGTGGCCGACGGCCTGAAGCCGGTGCAGCGCCGCATCATCTATGCGATGAGCGAGCTGGGCCTGAGTTCGACTTCGAAGCCGAAGAAATCGGCGCGCACCGTCGGTGACGTGATCGGCAAGTTCCATCCGCATGGCGACAGTGCCTGTTACGAAGCGATGGTGACCATGGCCCAGCCGTTCGCCTACCGCTATCCGCTGGTCGACGGCCAGGGCAACTGGGGTTCGGCGGATGATCCGAAATCGTTCGCGGCGATGCGCTACACCGAAGCCAAGCTGACGCCCTATGCAGCGACCCTGCTCGGCGAGCTGGAGATGGGCACCTCCGACTGGGTGCCGAACTTCGACGGCACCATGACCGAGCCGAAGCTGCTGCCGGCGCGGCTGCCGAACATCCTGGTCAATGGCACCACCGGCATCGCCGTCGGCATGGCCACCGACATCCCGCCGCACAATCTTCGCGAGCTCGCTGCTGCCTGCAAGCTGCTGCTGAAGAACCCGAAGACCACGCTCGACGAGTTGATGACCGTGCTGCCCGGCCCGGACTTCCCGACCGGCTGCGAAATCATCAGCGAGCCGGCCGAGCTTCGGAAGCTGTATGACAGTGGCAACGGCATGGTCCGCATGCGTGCGCGTTGGGAACGCGAGGACGACAACGTCGTCATCACCCAGCTGCCGCATCAGGTGTCGCCGGCGAAGATCCAGGAACAGATCGCCGAGCAGATGCGGGCCAAGAAGCTGCCGCTGGTCGAAGATCTGCGTGACGAATCCGATCACGAGAACCCGACCCGCATCGTCGTCATCCCGCGCTCGAACCGGGTCGATGTCGATGCCCTGATGACCCATTTGTTCGCGACCACCGATCTGGAAAAGTCGGTGCGCGTGAATCTGAACATGATCGGCCTCGACGGCCGGCCGCGAGTCAAGAACCTGCCGGAAATCCTCGGCGAGTGGCTCATTTATCGCGTGGCGACGGTAAAGCGCCGCCTCGAGCACCGGCTGAAGAAGGTCAACGAGCGCCTGCACATCCTCGATGCCTTGTTGATCGCCTTCCTGAACATCGACGAGGTGATCCGGATCATCCGCTACGAGGAAGACCCGCACGCCGAACTGATGCGCCGCTTCGCTCTGTCCGACATCCAGGCCACCGCGATTCTCGACCTGCGACTGCGCCACCTGCAGAAGATCGAGGAGATGCAGATCCGCGGCGAGCAGGCCGAACTGGCTGCCGAGCGCGACAAGCTCGAAGACCTCCTGGCCTCGGAAACCAAGCTGCGCAATCTGGTCGGCAAGGAAATCGACGAGGACGCCAAGAAGTACGGCGACGACCGTCGCTGCCCGCTGGTCGCCCGCGCGCCGGCCGTGGCGCTGGAAGCGACCGAAATCCTGCCCAGCGAACCGATCACCGTGGTGCTGTCGAAAGCTGGCTGGATTCGCGCCGCCAAGGGCCATGAAGTCGATGTCACCGGCTTGAGTTACAAGACCGGCGACGAATACCTGACTTCGGTGCTCGGCCGTACCAATCACTTGCTGATCCTGCTCGACTCGAAAGGCCGCGCTTACACGCTGAGCCCGCGCGAACTGCCGAGCGCGCGCAGCCAGGGTGAGCCGGTGACCACCAAGCTCGATCTGCAGGACGGTGCCAGCATCGTCGCGCTGATCGCTGGCGACGCGGCTGAGCGCTATATGCTCGCCGGCAGCGACGGCTACGGCTTCAACGCCAGGCTCGATGACCTGCAGGGTCGCAACAAGGCCGGCAAGGCCTGCCTGACGCTGGAAGGCACGCCGCTGCCGCCGATGCAGCTGAAGAAGCCGGCCGAGGAGCGGATCGCCGTCGCCACCGCCGAAGGCCGATTGCTGGTATTCCCGGCCAGCGAACTGCCGGAACTGGCCAAGGGCAAGGGCAACAAGCTGATCGGCCTGAAGGGCGAGGACCGCATCGTCGCCGCCTGCGTGCTGCCGGCCGGCTCGGCGCTGGAAGTCACCAGCCTGAAGCGCCGACTGACCATCAAGGCCAGCGATCTGGAGTCCGGCTATGTCGGCGCCCGTGCCTCGCGGGGCAATCCGCTGCCGCGCGGCTACCAGCGAGTCGATGCCCTGGCAGCAGTGGCCAGCGGTCGGACCGGCGAGTCGGGCTCTTGAGTTCGGCCGGTCGATCGCCAAGTTCCTTACCGATGTTCCTGATCGACGCCGTACCACCTCACAACCATTGATAGACGGACTGGAGCCATGAAACGTATCGGTCTTTTCCTGCTGACCAACCTCGCCATCATGCTGGTGCTGTCGGTGGTCGCCAGCCTGCTCGGCGCGGATCGCTTCCTGAGCCAGAACGGCTTGAACCTCGGCAGCCTGCTGGTGTTCTCGGCGGTGTTCGGCATGGGCGGTTCGTTCATCTCGCTGGCGATGTCGAAGTGGATGGCCAAGCGCTCCACCGGCGCCGTGGTCATCGAGCAGCCGAAGAGCGCTGCCGAAGCCTGGCTGCTGGCGACCGTCGAGCGCCAGGCCCGTGCTGCCGGCATCGACATGCCGGAAGTCGCCGTTTATGACGCGCCGGAGATCAACGCCTTCGCGACCGGCATGAGCCGCAACAGCGCGCTGGTTGCGGTATCGACCGGCCTGCTGCGCTCGATGAGCCAGGACGAGACCGAAGCCGTGCTCGGCCACGAGATCGCCCACGTCGCCAATGGCGACATGGTCACCCTGACCCTGATCCAGGGCGTGCTCAACACTTTCGTGATCTTCCTGTCCAAGGTCATCGGCTATGCCGTCGACAGCGCCCTGAAGCGCAGCGACGACCGCAGCGGTCCGGGTATCGGCTACTACGTGACCTCGATCGTCATGCAGATCGTGCTCGGCTTTGCGGCTTCGATCGTCGTCGCCTGGTTCTCGCGCCGCCGCGAGTTCGCCGCCGACGCCGGCGGCGCCCACTACGCCGGCAAGCGCAAGATGATCGCCGCGCTGCAGAAGCTGAAGGCGGTGCACGAGCCCTCGACCTTGCCGCAGAGCATGCTGGCTTTCGGTATCGCGAGCGAAGTGAAAAGCCTGTTCATGACGCACCCGCCCCTCGAAGACCGCATCGCTCGACTTCAGGCTTCAGCTTGACGGGTCGGGTGCTGCTCCCGACCGCCTTGCGACCGATCCCCGCGTCAAGCATGCGGGACCCCTCGGTCGGTAGCGGTCGTGGGCATCCGCCGCTCGAAAACCGTATTGCCCGTCTGCAGGCTTCGGCCTGAACGCAAAAGGCGACCCTCGGGTCGCCTTTTTTCTGGGCTGTCGCGGGGCTCAGCGGCGCTGCGCCATGTCCTCGCCGAGCAGCACCACCTCGGGCTCCTGCACGTGGTAGCCCTGGATGAAGTTGACGCCCATCTGCCAGAGCCGGGCCATCACGTTGGCGTCCTCGACGTGGCTGACGATGGTCTGCATCCGGTGCAGCTTCGCTGCCTCGATCAGCTCGGCCAGCCGCTTCTGGGTGTCGCGATCGCCGAAGGATTGCGTATACGAGGCATGGAACTTCAGGAACTGCGCCGGGATGTAGTCGAGCATCTGCCGGGAGTTGCTGCCGACGCCGAAGTGCTCGATGGCGATGCCGGCGCCCAACTCGACCAGTTCGCGGCTCAGCGCGCGGGCCTTGCGAATATGGTTCTGCAGCACCATCTCCTGCGCCTGGAAGACGATCTCGGTGGGCGCAAGCCGGCGGCCGTCCAGCAGGCCGCGCAGCCAGACGACGAAAGCTTCGGCATCGCGCACCGTGTCTTCCGAAAGCTTGACGAACAGCGTCGCCGGATCGTTGGCATCGCGACGGCGCTGGATGATGTCGAGCGTGGTCGCCACCACCCAGCGATCGACCGAGCGCATCAGGTTGAATTTCTGTGCCGCGGGCAGGAACTCCGAGGCTTTCCACTCGCGGCCACTGTCGTCGACCATGCGCACCAGCAGGTCGAAATGGCCCTGGTTGTCACCTTCGAGGCTGGCGATCGACTGGAAGGCCAGTCGCATGCGGTCCTCGGCGAGCGCGCGGCGGGTCAATGCGGCAATCCGCGCGTCCTCGCGATCGCTCTGCGCCGAGCGCGTCGTCGAGCCGACGCTGACCAGCCGGTTGCCGCCCTTCAGCGAGGCCGATCGCGCTTCGCCGGCCAGCTGGCGAATCACCGTGTCGGCGCTGTCTGCCGGCCCTGTCTGAAATATCGCAAGGCTCAGCGACACCTGCGCCTCGTGATCGCGGACGGTGAAGATCTCGTCGTGCAGTTCGCGGCGCAGGCTTTCGACGAACTGCTCGGTGTCGGCCAGGTCGGCGCGCTGCAGGATCAGGCCGGCTTCGTCGATCGAAAAGCCGTGCATCGTATCGCCCGGCGAGAGCCGCCCGGCGATCGCCGCCATGACCTGCACTGCCAGCTGCTCGGCTTCAACGAAACCGTTGCGCTCCTCGATGCCGGCGAAGCCGTCGATGCGCAGCAGCAGCGCGGTGCGGACGCCGTCGTCGGCCGGCGGCCTTGCCAGTGCGGCGCGGAAAGCGCCCCGGTCGCTGCGCGGCCCGTGGTCCGGTTCCGCGGTCGGCGCCTCCGCGGTGAGCGCTTCCTGTGGCGGCTGAGTGGTCGTTTCGGCGCTGGCGCTGCGGATCAGCAGTTCGATGACGTTCTCGCCGTCCTGGCTGCCGAGGATCAACCGGGCCTTGACCTCGACCAGCCCGCGACTGCCGACCAGCCGCAGCTCCAGCGACTCGCCGACATGCTTGCCCTTGAGTACCGCGCGCAGGTGATCCTTCACCGTGCCCTGCTGGGCCGGGTCGACCAGATCGATCAGCGGCTGGCCGGCCAGCGACGCCGGATCGTCATGGCCGAGCAGCCGGGCAAAAGCGAGATTGGCGCGGGCCAGGATGCCTTCCTGGACCACGCCGACGGCATCGCCGGTGGAATCGGTGAGCTGCTCGTGGCGGGCTTCGAAGTCAGCCAGCCGGGCTTCCGTCTGGCGTAGCTGGCGCTGCATGAGGTGGCGCCCCCGCTCGCGGATCACCACCCGTTCCAGATGACGCAGCTGCAGCGCATCCTCGCAGCCGACCAGATCCTGGGCGCCGCTGCCGAGGGCATCGACCGTGGCGGCCAGCGACGGGGTGTTGCCGAGCAGGACCACCGGCAGGTCGGGCAGCCAGCGCCGACCCAGTTCGATGACCCGGGCCGAGGGCGCGGCCGGTGTGTCGACATCGGCCAGCACCAGATCGGGCGGGCTGCGCCGCAGCAGGTCCTCGACTTCGTCGAGCGTCTGCGCCCAGTGCACACGGAGCGGATGGCCGCCGTTGCGCAGGCTGCTTTCGATGCGCTTGGCGAGGTCTTCCGTCGCGGTGACCACCAGCAGCAGGCCGCTGGCATCGGGGAACGTCGGCGCGTTCATGACTGCCGCGGGATCGGCAGCGCGGCTACCACGGCAACGGGGTCTTGGCCGGCTCGCCGGCGATCTCCCGGACCAGGCGCGGCACCAGATAGCCGGGCAGCCGCGCCGCCAGCGCCCGCATGATCGTCTGTGCCTGTTCTTCGCTCACGTCGAAATGTGCAGCGCCTGCCACCTGGTCGAGGACATGAAGATAGTAGGGCAACACGCCGGCGCCGAGCAGCCGTTCGGACAGCTCCGCCTGCGCGTCCGTCGTGTCGTTGACCTGGCGCAGCAGGACCGCCTGGTTGAGCAACTGCGCCCCAGTGCTGCGCAATGCCGCACAGGCCGCGGCGACATCGGCGTCGATCTCGTTGCCGTGGTTGGCGTGCAGCACGATGACCTTCTGCAGGCGGCTGGCCGCAAGCCAGGCCAGCAGCTGCGCGTCGACCCGCGACGGCAGCACCACCGGCACCCGGGTGTGCAGGCGCAGCCTTCTGATCCACGGTCGCGTCTCAAGAGCTTCAGCGAACAGCCTGAGCTTGTCGTCGGCGAGCGCCAGCGGGTCGCCGCCGGACAGGATCACTTCCTCGATCGAATGATCGGCGTCGAGCTGGGCCAGCGTCTCGCGCCATTGGCCACGGGCGGCGAGAGCATCGCCATACGGGAAATGGCGCCGGAAGCAGTAGCGGCAGTTGACCGCGCAGGCGCCGGTGGCGATCACCAGCGCCCGGCCCTGGTACTTGTGGATCAGGCCGCCGCCTTTCAGCTTGGCCAGGTCGCCGACCGCGTCGACGCCATAGCCCGGCACCTCGTCGCCTTCCGCTGGTTGTGGCCAGACCTGCAGGAACAGCGGGTCGCGGACATCACCCCGTCGCATCCGGGCGACGAAGCTCTGCGGCACCCGGATCGGGAAGCTGCGCAGGTGCTCGGCATCCAGCGCTGGATGATCGACGGCGATGCCGAGCGCGGCGAGCAGCTCGGCCGGCCGGGTGATGGCCGCCGCCAGCTCGGCCTGCCAGCGCGGGCGGGTCAAGGCTTGCTGCGTCGGGGAAAGACCGTCGTCCATGCTCGGATTGTCCGGTGTTGTTCGATGGGCCTCAACGCGCCGCGGACTTGCGAGTCGCGACCTTCTTCACCGCCGCTTGCTTGCTGGCAACCGGCTTGCCCTTCAGCGCTTGTGTGACAGCGACGCCGGCCGCTGGCGTCTTCGCCTTGTAGGCGCAGAACTCGGTGATCGAGCAGCGCCAGCACTCCGGCGTCCGCGCCTTGCACAGATGTCGCCCATGCAGGATCAGCCAGTGGTGGGCGTTGAGCAGGTATTCCTTCGGCGTCGCTTTTCCCAGTTTGGCGGCGACCTTGTCGGCGGTCTTTTCCGGTGCCAGGCCGGTGCGGTTGGCGACCCGGAAGATGTGGGTGTCGACGGCGATGGTCGGCACGCCGAAGGCGACGTTGAGCACCACGCTGGCGGTCTTCGAGCCGACGCCGGGCAGGGCTTCCAGCGCTTTGCGATCGTTGGGCACCACGCCGCCGTGCAGGCTCAGCAGCTGCTCGCAGAGCTTGATGACGTTCTTCGCTTTCGTCCGGTACAGGCCAATGGTCTTGATGTAGTCGCGCAGTTTCGCCTCACCCAGCGCCAGGATCGCCGCCGGCGTATTCGCCACCGGCCACAGCTTGGCGGTGGCCTTGTTGACGCCGACATCGGTGGCCTGCGCCGACAGCACGACGGCGACCAGCAGCTCGAAATCGCTGGAGTACTGCAGCTCGCTGCGCGGATTCGGGTTGATCGCGGCCAGGCGGCGGTACAGCTCGGTGCGGTGTTCGAGTTTCATGATGAGCTTCTGGGGCGAGCTTCAGGGCGGCGTCGGGTTCTGCTTGCGGAGCCGGGCGCGGGCGATCGCGGCGGCGATGTCGATGGTCTGCGCCTGGGCGGCCAGCACTTCGCCGCGACGCTGCCGTCGTGCTTCGTCGCGCTGCGCCCTGTCCCGGGCGAGGCGCAGCTTGCGGCGCTCGTGCAGCGCGCGCCAGCGCTCGGCCATCGCCGCCGCCGGGGTCGAGGTCGTCGGGCGGACGACCAGGGAAATGCAGTCGACCGGGCAGGGCGGCAGGCACAGGTCGCAGCCGGAGCAATCGTCGTCGATCACTGCGTGCAGGAACTTCGGTGCACCGAGAATGGCGTCGACCGGGCAGGCCAGCACGCACTTGTAGCAGCCGATGCAGCGGGTCTCGTCGATCACCGCGATGGTCTGTACCAGCGCCTGGTCGGCGGTCAGCGGCGCGTCCTCGGGCCAGACCGTCGGGTCCGGCGGCAGCGCCGGCTGGGCCAGCGCATCGGCCAGGGCCGCGATCGTCGTCAGCCCGCCTGGCGGGCAGCGGTTCAGCGTCGTGCTGCCGCCGGCCAGCGCCTCGGCATACGGCCGGCAGCCGTCGAAACCGCAGCGCCGGCATTGGGTCTGCGGCAGCAGGGCGTCGAGCCGGGTGGCGAGCGTGGGCAGGGCTGCGGCTTCGCTCATCGCAGTGATTCGAGATAGAGGCCGCGGGCCATCGTCGCCGCGACCAGAGCCGCCGCCAGTTCGATCAGCAGCAACCGCACGACTGGCCAGCCCGGCACGGCCAGCGCCAGCAGCGCGTAGCCGAGACCGGCGAGGAAGGCCACGCCGAAGCACAGCGCGCACAGCGCCAGCATCGCGGTCAGCCGGGTCGGGCGACCGAAGCTGCCGGCGACCAGGAACAGGCCGGCGCCGGCCAGCATCGCGCCGATGATCGGATTGGCCCGGTCGGCGTCCCAAACGCTCAGGCCGAGCGCGATCAGCACGGCGCCGGACGCGACGCAGTACAGACGGGCCGCGAGCCGAAGGTCGCCCCGAAAGTCGAACTTCACTTCACCTTCATGCCCGGCTGCGCACCGTCATCCGGCGCCAGCAGGAATGGCCCGCCCTCGTCGCCGCTGGCGGCCAGGACCATGCCCTCTGACAGGCCGAAACGCATCTTCCGCGGCGCCAGGTTGGCGACCATCACGGTCAGCCGACCGACCAGCTTTTCCGGTGGATAGGCGCTCTTGATGCCGGCGAACACCTGACGCTTGCCCAGCGTGCCGAGGTCCAGGCTCAGGCGCAGCAGCTTGTCCGCACCTTCGACGCTTTCAGCGCTTTCGATACGGGCGATGCGCAGGTCGATCTTCGCGAAGTCCTCGACGCTGGCGTGAGCCGTGTCGTCGACGGCCGCAGCCGGCGCCGCTGCCGGAGCGGGTTTCGCGGCCTTGGCCGGCTTCGGCGCGTCGGTCGGCGCCAGGCTGTCGGTGGACGCCACGATCATCGCCTTGATCGCCGCCGGGTCGATGCGGGTGGCGAGCGGCTCGAAGGCCTGCACGGTATAGCCGAGGCAGGAGGTGGCTGGATCGCGGCTGGCGCCGTCGCCGAGGAAGCGCAGCGCGTTGCTGGTCAGCGATGGCAGCACCGGCGCCAGCAGCAGGCTCAGCAGGCGGAAGATCTCGACGAAGGCGGTCGTCGTTTCGTGCAGCGTGCCGCGGACTTCAAGGCTCGACGCAAACGTTACTTCGCGCCCGGTCTTGGTCTTGATCGGGCCGAGGCTGTCCTGCTCGATCAGTTTGGCCAGCGACCAGGGCTCGATGTCCTGTATCCACTGGTTCGCTGCATCGGCCATCGCCATCGTCTGGCGCAGCGCTTCGGCGTAGTCGCGGCGGTCGTAGGCGGCGAGCACGGCATCGACCTTGGCGCCGAAGTAACCGTTCAGCGTGTCGGCGACCGCCGGCGACAGCGACGCGGCGAGGCTGCCGCAGAAGTATTTGTGCAGGAAAGGGGCGCAGCGGCTGGCGATGTTGACGTATTTGCCGACGATGTCGCTGTTCACGCGCGCGACGAAATCGTCGAGGTTCAGGTCGAGATCGTCGACGCCATCGGACAGCTTCGCGGCGAAGTAGTAGCGCAGGTATTCAGGGTTCAGCCCGGCATCGAGGAAGGTGCGGGCCTTGATGAAGGTGCCGCGGCTCTTCGACATCTTGGCGCCGTTGACGGTCAGGTAACCGTTGACCGACAACCCGGTCGGCTGGCGATGGCCGGCCCCCTTCAGCATCGCCGGCCAGAACAGACCGTGGAAATTGACGATGTCCTTGCCGATGAAATGCCACATCTCGGCCGTCGAATCGGCCCCGATGAAGGAAGCGAGCTTCGCTTCATCGTTGCCAAGCAGGGCGGCCAGGCTGGCGAAGTAGCCGATCGGCGCATCGAGCCAGACGTAGAAATACTTGCCCGGCGCGCCCGGAATCTCGAAGCCGAAGTAGGGGGCGTCGCGGGAGATGTCCCAGTCCTTGAGCCCGCCGCCGGAGGCGTCGCCCAGCCATTCGCGCAGCTTCGCCTTGACGCTGGCGTGGACCTTGGCGCCTTCGAGCCAGGTCTCCACTTCGCGCTGCAGCTTGGTGAGCTGGAAGAAGTAGTGCTCGGATTCCTTGAGCACGGGTGTCGCGCCGGAGACCACCGAGCGCGGATTCTTCAGGTCGGTCGGCCCGTAGGTCGCGCCGCAACTTTCGCAGTTGTCGCCGTACTGATCCGCCGTGCCGCACTTCGGGCATTCGCCCTTGATGTAGCGATCCGGCAGGAACATTTCCTTGACCGGATCGTAGGCCTGCTCGATCGAGCGGCTGGCGATGTAGCCGTTGGCCTTCAGCTTGCCGTAGATCGATTCCGACAGCCGTCGGTTCTCCTCGGAATGGGTCGAGTGGTAATGATCGAAGGCGACTCCGAAGGCGGCGAAATCGGCTGAATGCGAGGCCTGCATGCCGGCGATGAAGGCCTCCGGCGCCACGCCAGCCTTTTCGGCGGCCAGCATGATCGGCGTGCCGTGGGCGTCGTCGGCGCAGACGTAGGTCACCTCATTGCCGCGCAGGCGCTGGAAGCGCACCCAGATGTCGGCCTGGATGTAGCCGACCATGTGGCCGAGATGCAGCGGGCCGTTGGCGTAGGGCAGGGCGTTGGTGACCAGAATCTTGCGTGGCGCCGGAGCGGACATGGCTGGAAAGGACTCGAAGCGGGCAGCGATTATCGCATGCGCCTCCGACGCGCCGACTTTGATCTCGACCATTTGGAACCTGCCGCGCGGGGTTGCACTATCTGTCGGTGTTTCCACCAAGGGAGGGAGTGTCATGACCGTCAATCTGGGGCAGAAACTGGCAGCGGAACTGGTCGGCACCGCATGGCTGGTGCTGGGGGGCTGTGGCAGCGCGGTGCTGGCTGCGGGCGTGCCGACCGTGGGGATCGGCTACGCCGGCGTATCGCTGGCCTTCGGGCTGACCGTGCTGACCATGGCCTATACCATCGGTCGTATCTCGGGCTGTCATCTGAACCCGGCGGTATCGATCGGCCTCTGGGCTGGTGGCCGGTTCCCGGCCGCCGATCTGCTGCCTTACATCGCAGCACAGGTGCTCGGTGCGGTGGCCGGTGCCGGCATCCTGCTGGTGATCGCCAGCGGGGTGTCCGGTTTCGATCTGGCCGGTGGCTTCGCTTCGAACGGTTACGGCGAGCACTCGCCGGGTGGCTACACGCTGGCGGCGAGCGCCGTCACCGAGTTCGTGCTGAGCTTCTTCTTCCTGCTGGTGATTCTGGGAGCGACCTCGGCCCGCGCGCCGGCCGGCTTCGCGCCGATCGCGATCGGCCTTTGCCTGACCCTGATCCATCTGATCAGCATCCCGATCACCAACACTTCGGTGAACCCGGCGCGCTCGACCGGCCCGGCGCTGTTCGTCGGCGGTTGGGCGATCGCCCAGCTCTGGCTGTTCTGGGTCGCGCCGATTGCCGGCGCGGTCGTCGCCGGCGGATTCTCGCGCTGGCTCGACTCTTCCCACCCGCACAGCTAGCACGCGAGTCTGGTCGGAGCGGCTGAGCCGGAGGCTGAGGTTTCAGCCCCGCATCAGCCGCTCCAGCCCCGATTCCTCCGGCCAGATGGCGAGCTGGGCCAGTACCCGCAGCCGCTCTGGATCGCGCTCGCGTTCGGCGAGCATCGCCACGTGTTCGCGGTAGGCGTTCAGGGTCAGGCTGGCGAGGCCGGTGTCGTAGCGCAGCTTGGCCTTGACGAAGTCCTGCCAGCGCGCGCGTTCGTCCTCGTCGAGCGTGTCCGGATAATGGCGGGCGCGGTAACGGAACAGCAGCTCGTCGTAGCGCGGGTCCTCGAAGGAACCCTGCAGGCGGGCGATGGTGTCCGGCCCGGCATTGCGAACCTTGGCCAGCCTCGGCTTGTCGGCGTCGGGCAGGAAGCCGCCGTACAGCGACAGCTCCGGATCGGCCCAGTCGCGTGGCTCCTGGGTGAACACTTCGCGGACTTTCTCGCGCAGCGCATCGCCGGCCGCCAGCAGCTTCTTCTGGTTGGCCAGGCAGTTGCCGATGTCGATGCCCCAGCGCTCGGCATCCGGGCCGCGGAGCGTGGCCAGCGGCGACAGCATCGGCGACTTGTTCAGGTGCACGCCTTTCAGCGGCAGGCGCTCGACGCCTTCCGGCAGGTCGTCGCCGGAGGCGAACACGCGGTCGCGGATGTCGTCGGCGTCGAGCGCCAGCAGGTCGTCGATTTCGCCGCTGAGGTCGAAGGTCAGCACGCAGTTCGAGTTGGTCGGATGCATGGCGATCGGCGCGATCAGCGCCATGCAGCCGCGCGCTGCCGGGATCTTCGACGATACGTGGACGACCGGTGCCATCTCGCTGACGTTGAGCAGGGTCGCGGCGAACTTCTTGTCGCGCAGTTTCAGCGCGTGCTCGTAGAGCCGCGGCTGGGCGGTCTTCAGGCGTCGGGCCACCGCGATCGTCGCATCGACATCGCTGAGCGCGTCGTGGGCTTTCTCATGAACCAGGCCGTTGGCCTTGCTCAGGCGTTCGAGCTTGAAGGTGGTCGCGCCGTTGTCACCGACTGGCCATTCCAGCCCCTGCGGGCGCAGCGCGTGCCAGAGGCGGACCACGTCGATCAGATCCCAGCGCGAATTGCCGCCGCGCCATTCGCGCAGGTAGACCTCGTGGAAGTTGCGATACAGCAGGTGGCGGGTGACCTCGTCGTCGAAGCGGATCGAGTTGTAGCCGGCGACACAGGTCTGCGGCACCGAGAACAGCGCGTCGATCTGGCGCGCGAACTCATACTCGGGCACGCCCTCGTCGCGAGCCTGCTGCGGGGTGATGCCGGTGATCAGGCAGGCCTCGGGATGCGGCAGCACGTCGATTGCCGGCGCGCAGTAGATCACCAGCGGCTGGCCGATCGGCTCCAGATTTTCATCGGTGCGCCGGGCAGCGAACTGCGACGGGCGGTCGCGGGCTGCATCGGTGCCGAAGGTTTCGTAGTCGTGCCAGACGAAGCTCGCAGCCATGGGTGATCGGGGGATGTGCGGAATGCGAGACAATAGCGCAGCTTTTTTTCTTCCTGCTTCCCCAGGGCTGCCGCCCGCTGGATCGGCACACGAAAGTGCCATTCAAGGCACTTTCGTAAACTCGCGCCGCCCCGGCCCTTCCACCTCTCGCCCCGGATTGAATCCCGCCCGTGTCCGCCACCCGCGAATCGCTGCTTGCTGCGCTCGATACCTACATCCATCCGCTGATCGGCCAGGGTCTGGTCACTGCCGGCTGCATTGCCGACTTGAGCGTTGGCCCCAGGCCCGAGATCGTCGTCGAACTCGGCTTTCCGGCGGCCGGCATCGCCATGGGCATCGTCGACGATGTGAAAGCCCTGCTGCGCACCACTTGTGCCGTCGACGCCCAGGTGCGGATCGGCTGCCGGGTGCTGCCGCAGGCGGTGCAGAAAGGCCTTAACCCGCTGCCGGGTGTGGCCAACATCATCGCCGTCGCTTCCGGCAAGGGCGGCGTCGGCAAGTCGACGGTCGCGGTCAACCTGGCGCTGGCACTGCAGGCCGAGGGCGCGCGGGTCGGCATCGTCGACGCCGACGTCTACGGCCCGAGCCAGCCGCTGATGCTTGGTTCGAAGGAGCGCCCTAGCTCGCCGGACGGCAAGCGCATCAACCCGATCATCGCTCACGGCCTGCAGGCAATGTCGATCGGTTTTCTGCTCAAGGACGACGCCCAGCCAGCCGTCTGGCGCGGGCCGATGGCGACCCAGGCCCTGACCCAGATGCTGACTGACACGGTCTGGGATGACCTCGACTATCTGGTCGTCGACATGCCGCCGGGTACCGGCGACATCCAGCTGAGCCTGTCGCAGCGGGTGCCGGTGGCCGGTAGCGTGATCGTCACCACGCCGCAGGACATCGCCCTGCTCGATGCCCGGAAAGGCTTGGAGATGTTCCGCAAGGTCGGCATTCCGGTGCTCGGCGTGGTCGAGAACATGGCGACCCACGTCTGCACCCACTGCGGCCACGAGGAAGCGATCTTCGGCGCCGGCGGTGGCGACAAGCTCGCCGCCGAAGCCGGCACCGAATTGCTCGGCCGGATGCCGCTCGACATCCGCATTCGCCAACAGGCCGACGGTGGCAATCCGACGGTCGCCGCCGATCCGCGTTCCGAATTGAGCCTGCGCTACCGCGAGATCGCCCGCCTGGCCGCCGCTCGTCTCGCCTACGGCACGGCCGGCGTGCTGGCGTTCCCGAACGTCACGATCAGCGACGACTGAGCGATCGCGCGGCGATGCTGAACCGGCGGGTCAGCGGTATCTGGGTCGCGCTGGCGCTGGCCGCCTGGGGCGGCTGGAACGCCTGGAAGCACCGCGAACTGGCGCAGCCTGCGGGTGTGCTGGTCGAGGAAGCGCCTGTTCAGGGGCCGGTGAATGGCGATCAGGCGGCACCGTTCCGCTATCGCCACTATCAGCTGACGCCACTGGCCGAGTTCGCTCTGGAAGCGCGCGTGCTGGGTACCGAAAGCTATCGTTTCGACCGGCTGGCGGGGCTGGTGCCGGTCGATGTCGGTTTGGGTTGGGGCCCGATGTCGGACAGCGCGGTGCTCAAGCGGATCGAGATCAGCCAGAGCGGACGCTACATGCACTGGCGAGTGGCGCAGTTTCCGATTCCTGAGCGGCAGATCATCGAGAGTGCCGCGAACATGCATCTGATCCCGGCGACAGCGCTGATCGGCGACAGGATCGCCGCCCTGCGGCGCGGTCAGCTGATCCATCTCCGCGGGCGCCTGGTCGACGCGCTGGCTCCGAACGGCCTGCGGATCCGCAGCTCCCTGCGTCGCGACGATACAGGTGCTGGCGCCTGCGAGGTGGTCTGGGTCGAAGACCTTGAAGTGCTTCGGCGATAATCACGCCCCCGTACCCGCAGCCGACAACCGAACAGCCGCCGATGAGCATCAAGTCAGACAAGTGGATCAAGCGCATGGCGACCAGTGCCAGGATGATCGAGCCCTTCGAGCCTGGGCAGGTACGCACGGCGAACGGTCACAAGATCGTCAGCTATGGCACCTCCAGCTACGGCTACGACGTGCGTTGCGCCGACGAGTTCAAGATCTTCACCAACATCAATTCGACGATCGTCGATCCGAAGAACTTCGACGAGCGGAGCTTCGTGGACCTGAAGTCCGACGTCTGCATCATTCCGCCGAACTCGTTCGCGCTGGCGCGCACCGTCGAATACTTCCGGATTCCGCGCTCGACCCTGGTCGTCTGCCTTGGCAAGAGCACCTATGCGCGCTGCGGCATCATCGTCAATGTCACGCCGCTGGAACCTGAATGGGAAGGCCACGTGACCCTGGAGTTCTCGAACACCACGACCCTGCCGGCGAAGATCTACGCCAACGAAGGCGTCGCCCAGATGCTGTTCTTCGAGAGTGACGAGATCTGCGAGACCAGCTACGGCGATCGGGGTGGCAAGTATCAAGGGCAGACCGGGGTGACGCTGCCGAAGACCTGAAGCTCACTTGTGGGCCCGTTGTAGGTCGGTTGTAGGTACGGGCTTCAGTCCGACGGCGCCGCGGCCAGCAGTCCGTCGCGCCGTTGCTCTGAAGGGCGCCCCACAAAGCTTCAGCCCGCTTTCCGATTGGCCAGCCAGGCACTGCCCACGCGCCGGATCGCCCAGGCCCGGTGGGCGGCCGGCGGCCGCTTGAAATCCTCGTCGAGCGTCTTGACCGTGATGTCCTCGACATCGAGCCCGTGCGGCTTCAGGTCATCGAGCTTGAAGCGCTTGCGGTTGCAGGAGAAGTACAGCACACCGCCCGGCGCCAGCAACTGGGTGGCGAGGGTGATGATCTCGACGTGGTCGCGCTGGATGTCGAGCGTGCCGTCCATCTTCTTGGAGTTCGAGAAGGTCGGCGGGTCGCAGAAGATCAGGTCGAACTGCGGTGGGCGCGACTTGTCGGCCTGTTCCTTGAGCCAGGCGAGACAATCCGCGCGATAGAAGCGGTGCGGATTTTCCTTGGCGGACCTTCGCTCGACATCGACCATCCGGAAGCCGTTCAGGCGCAGGTTTTCCTGCGCCCAGTCGAGGTAGGTGTTCGAGAGGTCGACCGACACGCTTTCGATCGCGCCACCGACCGCTGCCTGCGCGGTCGCCGAGCCGGTGTAGCAGAACAGGTTCAGGAAACGCTTGCCCTTTGATTCCTGGCGGATGCGCAGACGCATCGGCCGGTGGTCGAGGAACAGGCCGGTGTCGAGGTAATCGGTGAAGTTCACCTGCAGCTTGCAGCCGTGCTCGTCGACCACGTGCAGCGCGCCGCTCTGGCCCTGGCGGCCGTACTGCGAGTCGCCCTTCTGCTGGCGACGGACCTTCAGGTGGATATTGGAAATCGGCACGTCCAGCACCTGCTGGATCGCGTTCAGGCCCTCGCGCAAGCGGCGCTCGGCATGCACCGGGTCGATGGTTTTCGGCGGTGCGTATTCCTGCACGTGGACGTGCAGGCCGTCGGCTTCATAGAGATCGACGGCCAGCGCGTAGTCGGGCAGGTCCGCGTCGTACAGCCGGTAGTTGGCGACCCCGGTGCGCTTGGCCCACTTGCCGAGGTGCTTGAGGTTCTTGCGCAGGCGGTTGGCGAAATCGCCGTCGACGATCTGGGCTGGCAGCGCCGCTTCCGGATCGCGGGCGGCGATGTCGAAGGTCAGCAGCTTGCAGGGCAGGTCGCCGTTGTAGAAGGCGTACATGCGCTCGGCTCTCAACCCGAGGCGCGGGCCGAGATCGGGCCGGCCGGTGAACACGCCGGCGCGCCAGCCGTGGAAGTGCTGCTTCAACAGAGCGCCGAGCAGGCTGTACAGCTTGACCATCTCGGCTTCGCTGCCCATGCGCTCGCCGTAGGGTGGGTTGGTGCAGACCAGGCCCGGCGTCGTGGTCGGCGGCCGCATAGTCGAGACATCGGCCTCAGAAAGGCGGATTTTCCAGACCAGCCCTGCGCGCTCGATGTTGCCGCGTGCGGCCTTGATCGCCGCCGGATCGAGATCGGCGCCGTAAAGGATCGGGATGCGTTCGGCACCGGCTTCACGGCGGGCCTTGGCCTCGTCCATCAGCGCCCGCCAGTTGTCGATCTCGCAGGTGGCCAGCGCCAGGAAGCCGTGCCGGCTGCGCATCAGGCCGGGGGCAACATCGCCGGCCATCAGGGCCGCTTCGAGCAGCAGGGTGCCCGAGCCGCACATCGGATCGAACAGGCTGCCGCTGCGGGCGAACACCGCCGGCCAGCCGCTACGGATCAGGATCGCCGCCGCCAGGTTTTCCTTCAGCGGCGCGCCGCCGGTGGCCAGGCGATAGCCGCGCCGGTGCAGGCTTTCGCCGGACAGGTCGAGACTGATCGTCGCCTGCGCGCCGTGCAGGTGGACATGGATCGACACGTCCGGGTCTTCGGCGTCGACATTGGGCCGCCGGCCGTGGACTTCGCGGAAGCGGTCGGCGAGCGCGTCCTTGACCTTGAGTGCGGCGAAATGGGTGTGGGTGACGGTGTTCGAGCGGCCGGCGACGTCGATCGCGAAGGTCGAGTCGACATCGAACCAGGCCGGCCAGTCGATGCGCTTGGCGCCCTGATACAGCGCTTCGGCATCGGCAATCTCGAAGAAGTCCAGCGGCAGCAGCACGCGGCTGGCCAGGCGCGACCACAGGCAGGCGCGATAGGCATCGATCCAGCGGCCGTTGGCGGTGACGCCACCGCCGCGCTCGGCGACCTCGGTCAGGCCGAGCGCCTTCAGTTCATCGACCAGCAGCGGTTCCAGCCCGCGCGCGCAGGTGACGAACAGGGGGCCGGGCAGGGCGGCGGACAGCGGTGTTGCGGGGCTTTCTTCGGTCACGGCGGGTATCAGGCGTCCGGGCAGACAGGCAGCGGACGGGGCCGCAGGGTTATCGCAAGGCCAATGTTTGGCACGATACTCGCAGCGGTTACACTGCGATGCCTACATTTTACCGGTGATCGTCATCGACCATCTGACGTCCGCAATCAACTCGAAGGCTGCCCCGGCTTCGAACAGCCGTCGTCGTCTGCTTGCCGGTGCCGGTGCGCTCGGCGGCTTGCTCGTGGGTGGCTGTGTCAGTCCGTCGATGCAGTTGCTCGGCGCGTCGCTCGGCAAGCCGGGCAGTCTGATCGGCTCCGGTGGCTACGCGCTCAGCAACGAGCAGATCAACGCGATTCCTTACGCGAGCATGGGCGTGAGGATTGGCAACAGCGCGCCGGTGATCATGATCCTGGCCAGCATCAACGGCTCGAACCTGCACTGGGCCTCGGCCGATCGCGTGGTGTTGATCACTGAACGTGGGCGGCTGGTCAAGACCATCGGCATGCCCCGCGATCTGCTCGGCACTCGCTGGACCGGCGCCGATTCGCTGCTGCCGGTGCTGCAGCGGGTGCCCGGTAGCGACGACGCAAGAGTCAGCCGCATCGTCGACCTGCGCCCGAAGGACGATTTCAGTGTCGCCGTGGAGTCGCGCTGCGAATGGGTCGGCGAGGAAACGCTGAACCTGATGGGGCGCGAACAGCGTACCGTGCAGCTGCGCGAGCGCGTCAAGGTCGGCAAGTGGCGCTGGAAGACCGAGAACCGCTACTGGTTCGCTGTCGATAGCGGGACGATGGTGAAATCCCGCCAGCAGTACTGCCCGGAAGTGGCTGCGATCACCATGGAAGTGCTGAAGCCGGCCGCGGAGCCGCCGCCTGAAGCAGCCTGAGTTCGCGCTCAGCGTGTTGACCAACAAAAAAGCCGCTCAGAGGAGCGGCTTTTTCATGGTGCAAATCGCTTACCTGGCGGCAGGCGTGGTCGCGGTCGACGTGGTGGCGGTTGCCGTGCTGCCGTCGCTGGAGCCAAGGACGTAGGCGGCGATGCCTGCCGCCGCGCCGGTGCCGACGGCGATGATCGTTGCGACGTTGCCTTCCGCGAAGCTCGCGGCTTTTTCGACGGTGCCCGCGGCGCCGCCAGTGGAAGAAGATTCTGCGGCGGAAGCCACGGTCGAGGTGGCGGCGAGGGCGGCGAGGGTCAATCCGATGACTGCATGCTTCACGTTCGTAATCTCCTGAGAGTTTCGGGCGACTCGGGACGCCCCTGCTGGAGGCTGCATCGAGACTGGCCGCAGGATAGCGGTCAGGTCTGGCAACGTCCAGCCTTGTGTGCTGCGTGGTTGAGAACGATGAGTCGCCTCCGGAATATTCCGCAGCGGGCCGGCCGAGCCGTTATCCTTCCGCGGCCAGCCCCGCTGGCGTCACTTATTTCTGCACGGATTCAGACCCATTGTGAGCAAGCGGATTTATCGGACTGCGTCCGCCTTTGTCGCCGGCCTGTTGATTGCCTGCCTGCCCTGGACAGCGCTTCATGCCCAGCTGCCGTTCGACCCTTCCGCGATTGACCAGCTGACGCCGGAGCAGCGCCAACGTGCGCTCGAAGCGCTGGGCAGTGGCGCTGTCAGCGGCACCTCGTCTTCCCCGGACGGTCGCTTCCGCGACCAGCAGCTGGCAGTGCCGGATCCTGCCGCTGGCGCCATCAAGCCGTTGGTGGCACCGGCGCTGGTTACGCCGCTATTGACCACGCCCTTGCCCGCCGCCGCGCAGCTGACGCCGCCGCTGGCCGCCGAAGCGCCGGGCAAGCGGGTCGAGTTCGGCGATACCGAAGATCAGCTGCTGCGGCCGTTCGGCCAGGACCTGTTCAGCGCTGGCGCAACGACTTTCGCGCCAGTTACCGACATTCCGGTCCCCGCCGATTACGTCGTTGGCCCCGGCGACTCGGTACGCGTTCAGCTTTTCGGCACCGACAATGGCAACTACAGCCTGCAGGTCGGCCGCGACGGCCAGATCAATTTCCCCAAGCTCGGGCCGATCGCCGTCGCCGGTCAGCGCTTCGAGACGGTGCGCCAGCTGTTGTCGGAGCGGGTCAGCCGCGAATTGATCGGCGTGCAGTCGAGCATTTCGCTCGGTGAACTGCGCTCCGTGCGCGTGTTCCTGCTCGGCGACGTGCGCCAGCCCGGCTCGTATACCGTCAGCTCGCTGGCGACGATCACCAACCTGCTGTTTGTCGGCGGCGGCATCACTGAAGTCGGCTCGCTGCGCAAGGTGCAGCTGAAGCGCGATGGCCGACTGGTGCAGACGCTGGATCTGTACGCGCTGCTGCTGCGGGGCGATTCCAGCGGCGATATGCGCCTGCAGCCAGGCGATGTGGTGTTCGTGCCGCCGGTCGGTCCGCGCGTCTCGGCCGCTGGTGCGGTCAAGCGTCCGGCGATCTACGAGATCGACGGCGAGCAGACGCTGGGCGACATCGTGCAACTGGCTGGTGGTCTGCTGGCGACCGTCAACACCAGCACGGCGCAGATCGAGCGCTACGAGGGCAATCGCCGGTCGATACGCCAGATCGAGCTTTCGAAGGCGAGCGATCTCGCCTTGCGCGCTCGCGATGGCGACTTTCTGAGAGTGGGGCCGGTGGCGTCGGCGATCGACGACAAGGTGCGCATCATCGGCTACGTGAAGTACCCGGGGCCGTATCAATGGAGCCGTGGCTATGAGCTGCGCAACCTGCTCGGCACGGCGCAGCTCAAGTCCAGTGACGCCCGCTCGGAAGCCTATCTGCCGCTCGGCCTGATCGAGCGGACCAATCCGGCGACCGGCGTGCGCGGCTGGATCAGCTTCAACGTCGGCCTTGCCCTCGATCCGGCCAGCCCGGCGATTCCGCTGGAGCGCGACGATCGCGTGGTGATCCTGACTCGCGAGGACGTGTCCTACCTCGATTCCAAGGAAGTGCGCACCGTCGCCAGTGGTAACACCAAGGCTGCCAGCCAGTGCGAAGCGCTGCAATTGGTCGCAGAACTCGCGAATTCCGAGCGCGCCGCCCGCTTTCTGAAGGCCTACACCGCCGAGAACACCCGAGACAGTCAGCTTACGGCACGTACCGATGTCGATGTCGAGCGCTGTCCGGAGTTGTTCCGTGCGGCCCCCCGGGCGCTGCAGTATCTGCTCGAGGAGTCGACCGCGGTGTACGGCGAGGTTCGCCGTCCCGGCCTGTATCCGATCGCCCGTGGTACGCCTCTGAATACCCTGATCGATGTCGCTGGCGGCCTCAGCAACGAGTCGGATCGCGCCAACGTCGAGTTCGTGTCCTACGAGCAGGCGCTGAAAAACGGCAAGTCCAGTTACCGGACGCTGGATGTCGGCAATCCGGCGACGCTGGCACTGGGCGTCAATCCTGGCGATCTGTTCAATTTCAAGCCTCTGTATCTGGGGCAGGAAGTCGGTACCGCTCGGGTCATGGGCGAGTTCCGCTTCCCGGGTTCCTACGGCATCCTGCGCGGCGAGCGCATGAGCCAGTTGATCAAGCGCGCCGGTGGCGTGACCCCGAATGCCTATCCCTACGGGGCGGTGTTCACCCGCGCCGCCGCCCGCGAGGCCGAGCGCGAATCGTATCGCCGCGCCGCCACCGATCTCCAGGAAGCGATGGTCACCGCCGTCACCAGCGGCGCGCTCGGCAAGGACGCCTCGAATTCCGCCCAGTTCCTGGGCGCGGTGATTTCGAGACTGCAGAGTGCCGAGGCGGTAGGCCGCGTGGTCATCGAGGCCGATCCGGCGATCCTCGAGGCGCGGCCGGAAATCGATCCGCTGATCGAACCAGGCGATCTGCTGGTGATCCCGAAGCGGCCGATCTCGGTGACCGTGATCGGCCAGGTGCTGAATCCGGGCAGCCTTGCGTTCGCGCCGGGCGCGAAGCTCAAGGACTACATCGAACGTGCCGGTGGCTATTCGCAGGCCGCCGACGACGGCCGCGTGTTCGTGATCCTGCCCAATGGCACGGCGAAGAAATTCAAGAACAGCTTCTGGAACTACCAGACTCAGGACATCCCGCCGGGCAGTGTCGTGGTCGTACCGCGCGACGCCGCGCCGTTCAATCTCGTGGCCTTCTCCGAACGCATCTTCGGCCTGCTGTCGAATCTGGCTGTCACGGCTGCCGCCTTGGCAACGATCAGTCGCAATTGATTGATCGATCTCGAGCCTGAAGTATCACTCGCCGTCCGGCCCTGCAGCCTGTCTGATATGACGACCCCGATTCCGGAGCGGTGTTGGCTGGCCGCGACTGTACTGCTTCTGAGCGCGGCCGCGGGCAGCCGTGCTCAGGCCGCTGATTTCGTCGACCTGAACGATTTCGGCGGCGTCGGCCTGCTGCAGACGCCGAGTGCCCGCTTCGCCGAGGACGGCACCTTCGGCGGTGGCATTTCGGTGGTCAAGCCCTACAACCAGATACAGCTGTTCGCCACCCCGCTGCCGTTTCTCGAAGCGGTGTTCCGCTATACCGACGTCACCGACCGCGCCTACGGCCCGGCTTCGTTCAGCGGAGCCCAGTCGTACAAGGACCGCAGCTTCGCGTTCAAGCTGCGCCTGCTCGAGGAAGGCCCGAACACGCCAGCGCTGGCGGTCGGCATCCAGGATTTCGGCGGTACCGGCGTCTTCGGTGGCGAGTACCTCGTCGCCAGCCGGCGCTGGTACGACTTCGATATCAGCCTGGGCCTCGGCTGGGGGCGGCTCGGCGAGGGCGGCGACCTGCGCAATCCATTGAGCAAGCTGGCGAGCCGCTTCGACCGGGATCGCACCGGAACGCGCACTTCCAGCAGCACTCCTGGCGGCAGCGGCTTCGCGCGCCTGTTCACCGGCCGCACCATCGGTGTATTCGGTGGCGTGCAGTGGCAGACGCCGCTCGAAGGCCTGAGCCTGAAGGTCGAGTACGACGGCAACGACTACAGCAACGAGCGCGGCACCGCGTCGTCGATCCGCCAGTCGCTGCCCGTCAACTTCGGCGCCGATTACGCGATCAGCGAGCGCTTCCGCGTCGGCATCGGCTACGAGCGCGGTGAGGTGATGAGCTTCCGGCTGTCGATGCGCACCAACTTCGAGACCGGTGCCGGCCCTCTGAAAGTGCTCGATCCGCCGCTGCCGAAGATCGCGGTCCGCGATCCGGCGTCGGTGGGCGCCGAAGCGCCCCAGCCGCTGCCCAAGGCCGACTTCGAAGTTCTGCTCGCCGACGTCAGTAAAGCGCTGAAGGAGCAGGATTTCGCGCTGTCCGCATTCGATGCCGAGCCGGAGCGGCGTCAGGTCACCATGTGGATCGAACAGGCCCGCTATCGCAGCGCGCTGACCACCACTGGCCGCACCGTGCGCGCCACCAGCAAGGTGTTGCCGGCCTGGGTCGACCGGGTCACCGTGATCGGTGTCGATGCCGGTGTGGAAACCTGGCGTCTGGCCGTGCAGCGCAGCGAGTTCGAGAAGATCGCCGAGTATCGAGGCAGCCCCGAGGAAGTCCGCTACAGCGCCGATCTCGACCCGGTGCAGCCGGAACTGCCGGACACCGCAGCCCAGGATCTGGTGCCGTTGCCGGCGTTCAGCTGGGACATGGGGCCTGGCGTGCGCCAGCAGATCGGCGGGCCGGACGGTTTCTATTTCGGCCAGATCCTGTGGCGGGTGTTCGGCGACCTGAGGCTGAGCCAGAAGCTCAGCCTCAGCGGCACGGTATCGCTGAACCTGCTGAACAACTTCGAGGACATCCGGCTGGATTCGAACAGCAGACTGCCGCGAGTGCGCAGCGACATCGTCGAATACCTGCAGCAGGGTCAGCAGGCGGTGACCAAGCTGGAAGCGAACTACATCACGTCGATTCATTCCGGCGTCTACGCCCGCCTGTCGGCGGGCCTGTTCGAGGACATGTACGGCGGCGTCGCTGGCGAACTGCTGTGGCGGCCGCACTTCCAGCGCTGGGCGATCGGCGCCAATGCCAACGTCGTGCAGCAGCGCGACTACGCCGTGCGCTTCAATTTCCGCGACTACCGGGTCGCTACCGGCCACGTGAACTTCTACTACTCCTTCCCCTGGTATCGGCTGCGGACCAAAGTCAGCTTTGGTCGCTACCTGGCCAAGGACTATGGGTCGACGATCGAGTTCTCCCGCGAGTTCCGCAGCGGCGCACTGCTCGGCGTGTTCGCGACCTTCACCGATGTACCGGCACGGGTGTTCGGCGAGGGCTCGTTCGACAAGGGCTTCTTTGTCAGCATGCCGCTGGACTTGTTCTTCCAGCGCTCGACGCGCCGCACCAGCAGCTTCCTATTCCGTCCGCTGACTCGCGACGGTGGCCAGAAAGTCCGCGACGGCATCGACCTGTACGGAGCCACCGACGCCGGCAATGCCGGGCGGATCATCGGCGACTGGGCCGATGTAGTGCGATAAAGCGGTCGGAAAGGGCGACATCTTTCCTCTGCAAGCGGTTGACAATACGCTGTGCCGTCCGGCGGCGGCCGGCCCATCCTTCTACCCAGGCCTGGAGCTTCGCGATGATCGTCCGCTGCTTCGCAGTTGCCGCTTTCGCCCTTGTCATGGGTAGTGCCCGCGCCGGGACGCCGCTGCAGTTGCCGGCGGATGCCCTCTACTTCAGCGACTGCGCCGAGCAGACCATGTTGTTGAATTACGCGGCGTCGAGGTTCGACGGGCTGCTGCCACCCGGTTTCACTTTTCCGGGCAACGGTCGGCGGGCGTCCGTGCATGTCTCCGGCTCGGCCTGCGCCGATGGCGGCGAGGGCAGGCCGACCGAGGAACTGATCGCCTTCGTCGAAGTGCTGCCGCCGATTGACCTCCAGGTGGCTGGGATCGAGGCCTACGGCATCTTCCTGGGCGGCGTCACCGAAAGCATGCGGACCGCCGCCGGCTTTGCGGCCTTGGGCTTCGGCGATCTCGTCGAGCTGGGCCTGGTCGAGGTCTCGGTGAAGTCGCTGCTCGGGGTACGCAATGGCAAGACCCGGGCGATCGGTCCGCGGACGGCGCTGAGCACCAGCACGGTCGCCACCGGGCCGGTGCTCAAGTTTCCGTTGGCGAGCGCCCGGCTGTTCCGGGTCCAGAACGGCGTGGTGACACATGCCATCGAAGGGCGCTATTCGGCGCAGAGCGCCAGGATCGGCACCGGCACAGTGGTGCAGGCCAAGGGCGGTTTCCTGCCGATGCCGCTGCCGATCGGCGTCGGTCTGGCCAGCCATGCCTACGGCTACGACCTGAGCATCGAGCCGGTCGCGCTGCCCTGAGTCTCGGTCTGGGTCTGGGTCTGGGTCTGGGTCTGGGCCTGGGCCTGGGCCTGGGCCTGGACCCGGCCGTCACCGGCCGGCCGCGGATTTTCCGGAGTGGTGACGCAAAACCGTCGCCGAAAGCGCTGGTCCGGAACTTGTAAATAGCCCCTCGTCCGCCGGATTCCGGCATGCGAAAGACGGGGCCAGACGATGAATTCAGCACTCTGGGTTGCCAAGACCGGGCTCGATGCCCAGGCCACGCGGATGAGCGTGGTGTCGAACAATCTCGCCAACGTCAACACCACCGGCTTCAAGCGCGGCCGTGCGGCGTTCGAAGATCTGCTTTATCAAACGGTGCGCCAGCCCGGCGGCCAGACCACGCAGTCGACGCAGGCACCAACCGGCCTGACCCTCGGCACCGGTGTCCGCGTGGTCGCCACCGACAAGCAGTTCACCCAGGGCAACCTGCAGCAGACCAACAACTCGCTCGACGTCGCGATCAACGGCCGCGGCTTCTTTCAGGTGCTGCAACCGGACGGCAGCCTCGCCTACAGCCGTGACGGCAGCTTCCAGCTGAACAGCCAGGGCGAGCTGGTGACCGCCAGCGGCTACACCATCCAGCCCGGCATCACCGTGCCGCAGAACGCGCTGTCGGTGACCATCGGTAGCGATGGCACGGTGTCGGCGCAGTTGCCCGGGCAGGCTTCCGGCCAGCAGATCGGTTCGCTGACGGTGGCCGATTTCGTCAACCCGGCCGGGCTGCAGGCGATTGGCGGCAATCTCTATGTCGAGACCGCGGCCAGCGGCGCGCCGCAGGTCGGCACGCCGGGCCTGAACGGCACCGGCTCGCTGCAGCAGGGCGCGCTGGAAGCCTCGAACGTCAATGTCGTCGAGGAGCTGGTCAACATGATCGAGACCCAGCGCGCCTACGAGATGAACTCGAAGGCGATCTCGACCACCGACCAGATGCTGCAGTACATCGGCCAGAATCTGTGAGCCGACCTGTGAGCCGACCTGAGATCGTTGCGCGGGCCGTGATGCTGGCCGCGGCGCTGCTGCTCGGCGCCTGCGGCTCGATGTCGCCGCGCGTCTCGCTCGGCGACGAGCGCCCGCAGCCGGTGCCGATCCCCTTGCCGCAGGGCATGCCCAGCGAAGGCGCGATCTACAGCGACGGCCAGTCGATCGCCCTGTTCGAGGACGCCAAGGCGCGCAACATCGGCGATCTGGTCACCATCCTGCTGGTCGAGAAGACCCAGGCGCAGAAGAGCGCCGAAACCAATACCTCGAAGTCCTCGAACGTCGACATCACCGACGTCCAGGTGCTGGGACGCTCGATCGGTGTCAATACCGGCGTCTCCGGCAGCCGCAGCGCCAAGGGCGCCGGCGATTCCAAGCAGAGCAACAGCCTCGACGGCAGCGTCACCGCGGTGGTCGTCGGCCGGCTGGCGAACGGCCTGCTGCAGGTCCGCGGCGAGAAGCAGGTCGAGCTGAACCAGGGCTCGGAAACCCTGTTCATCGACGGCGTCATCCGCCCGGTCGACATCCTCAGCAACAACACCATTTCGTCCGACCGCGTCGGCAATGCCCGCGTTTCCTACAAGGGCCGTGGCGCGCTGGCCGATGCCAACGCCCAGGGCTGGCTGACCCGCTTCTTCAATTCCCCGTGGTTCCCGTTCTGACGGTCGACCGGCAATGAACTCCATGCGCACTGCCTTCCATGTCCTGGCCGCGGTCAGCCTGCTGATGGCGCTCGCCGCCCTGAACGTCGCCCACGCCGAGCGGGTGAAGGATCTGGCGACGGTTGCCGGCGTGCGTTCGAATCCGCTGGTCGGCTATGGCCTGGTGGTCGGCCTCGACGGCACCGGCGACCAGACCTCGCAGGCGCCGTTCACCGTGCAGAGCCTGAAAGCGATGCTCGCCCAGCTCGGCGTTACCGTGCCGCCGGGCGTCAATCCGCAGCTGAAGAACGTCGCCGCGGTGGCGATCAATGCCGAGCTGCCACCGTTCGCCAAGCCCGGCCAGACCATCGACATCACCGTGTCGTCGATCGCCAACTCCGGTTCCCTGCGCGGCGGCACCCTGCTGATGGCGCCACTCAAGGGTGCCGACGGCCAGGTCTATGCGATCGCCCAGGGCAATGTCGTGGTCGGCGGCCTCGGCGTATCGGCCAAGGACGGCTCGCGGGTGACCATCAACGTGCCGAGCGCCGGCCGCATCCCCGGCGGCGCCATCGTCGAGCGGGCGGTGCCGGCGACTTTCGGCGCCAGTCCGGAACTGCGCCTGGATCTGCGTACCTCTGATTTCACCACCGCCACCCGGCTGGCCACCGGCATCAATGGCGCGCTTGGCGCCGATCTGGCTCGGGCGATCGATCCAGTGACCGTCACCGTGACTGCGCCGGCGGACGCCAATGCCCGCGTCGCTTTCCTGTCGCAACTGGAGAACCTCGACATCACTCCCGGCGATGCGCCGGCCCGGGTCATCGTCAACTCGCGCACCGGCACCGTGGTGATCTCCAGCGCGGTGCGGGTGCTGCCGGCCGCGGTCTCGCATGGCTCCCTGAGCGTGACGATCAGCGAGAAGCCGCAGGTCAGCCAGCCGGAAGCTTTCTCGAAAGGCGAAACCGTGGTGGTGCCGCGCTCGCAGATCGAAGTCACGTCCGGTGGCCGGCCCGCTTTCGTGTTCGACGGCGGCGCCAATCTCGACGACATCGTCCGGGCGATCAATCAGGTCGGTGCCGCCCCTGGCGATCTGGTCGCGATCCTTGAAGCCCTCCGAGCTGCCGGCGCGCTGCGTGCAGAGCTGGTGATCATCTGATGAGCAGCGCGCCCGCCAATTCGACCGCATCGGCTATCAACACCAACGACTTCGGCCAGTTCGCGAAGCTGCGTTCGGGGGCCAAGGAGCGCGATCCGGAAACGATCAAGCAGGTGGCCCGCCAGTTCGAGGCCCTGTTCAGCCAGATGCTGCTGAAGGCTTCGCACAGCGAGGACTCGGGCAACAACGACCTGCTCGGCGGCTCCGGCAGCGACACCTACCGCGATATCTACGACCAGCAGATGGCCGCCCAGCTGTCATCCGGCAGAGGCCTCGGCCTGGCTGACCTGCTCGCGCGTCAATTGATTGGCGCGCAATCGCCAGCGACCTCAAGTCCGGCGCCGGCCCCGACGGGCCTGCGCGGACGCAGCGATGGAACGGCTGCCGGCAGCGTGGCGCCGGTCAGCGGCAAGGAAGCCGAATCCGCCGACGCCTTCGTCGACGAAATCACCCCGCACGCCGAACAAGCCGCCAGGGAACTCGGCATTCCGGCTCGCGTGCTGGTCGCCCAGGCGGCACTGGAAACCGGCTGGGGCAAGCGCCAGATCAAGAATGCCGATGGCAGCGACAGCCACAACCTGTTCGGCATCAAGGCCAGCCGCGGCTGGGATGGCGCCACCACCAACACCGCCACCCACGAATACGTGAAGGGCGAGCGCAGAGTCGAGCGGGCCGAGTTCCGCTCCTATCAATCGGTCGGCGAAGCCTTCAAGGACTACGTCGCCTTCGTCAAGGACAACCCGCGCTACGCCGAGGCGCTGAAGCACGGCGGCAGCGGGGAACAATACCTGCAAGGTCTTCAGAAAGCCGGCTACGCCACCGACCCGGCCTACGCGCAGAAGATCGCGCGCGTGGCTTACGGACGCACCATGTCGGCCTCTCTCGAGGTTCCGGCGACGCGCGCTGGCAATGGCTCGGGCAACACCTGGGAGACCTGAGATGGGCGACATCCTCGGCATCGGCATTTCGGCACTGCTGGCCAACCGCAGCGGCCTCGATGTCACCGGCCACAACATCGCCAACGTCAACACCGCCGGCTATTCCCGCCAGCGCCTGGACCAGACCAATGCGATCGGCGCGGTCACCTCCTACGGCTATGCCGGCAATGGCGTCACCGTGCGCGGTGTCGAGCGCCTGTCCGATACCTTCGTGTTTGCCCGCGAGATCAGCGGCGCCGCCTCGTACTCGCGGATCGAAACCTTTACCGCCGAAGCCAAGCGCACCGATGCGCTGCTGTCCGATTCGACTACCGGGCTCGGCACGACGATGAACAGCTTCTTCGACAGCCTCGGCGTGCTGGCGACCACCCCGTCATCGACTGCGACCCGGCAGACCGTGCTCAGCGCCGCCGATGCGCTGGCCGGCCGCTTCAACGATCTGCAGGGCCAGCTCGATGCCGACGAGCATTCGATCAACGCCCGGGTGACGCAGACAGTCACCGAGATCAACAACTACGCCGGCACCATCGCCCAGCTCAACGAGCGCATCGCCCAGGCGATCGGCAGCTCGGGCGGCAAGCTACCCAACGACCTGGTCGACCAGCGCGACCAGGCCGTGCGCGCGCTCGCCGACCGTGTCTCGGTGACCACCGTCGCCCAGGACAACGGTGCGCTGAACGTGTTCGTCGCCAACGGCCAGAGTCTGGTCGTCGGCACCCAGGCGACCCAACTCGGGACTGCGCCGAACGAGTTCGATTCCGGCCGAGTCGAAGTGACCGTGCCGGGCGGGGCGGTGATCAGTGGCCAGGTCGGCGGCGGCAGTCTCGGCGGCCTGCTCGACGCCCGTCGCGAGGTGCTTGACCCGGCGCGCGAGAAGCTCGGCCGCATCGCCATTTCCCTGTCCGAAGCGGTCAACGCCCAGCAGGCCAAGGGCGTCGACCAGGCCGGCAGCTTCGGCCAGCCGTTGTTCGAGCCGCTGGCCGGCGCCGCGCCGGCGTCCTATCGCAACACCGGCAGCGCCGCGGTCACCGTCGGCTTCAGCGATGCAACCCAGCTCGATGGCCGTGCCTACCAGCTCAGCTACAACGGCAGCGCCTGGTCGCTGAGCGATGCCGCCAGCGGTGCAGTCGTGCCGTTCACCGGCAGCGGCACCACGGCCGATCCCTTCGTCGCCAAGGGTCTGAGCTTGAGCGTGACGCCGGGTGCAGCGGCTGGCGACAAGTTCCTGGTCCAGCCTGGTCGCCGCGCTGCGGGCCAGCTGCAGGTAGCGCTGGACAATCCGTCGCAGCTCGCCGCCGCGGCGCCAATCAAGGCCAGTGCCACGGTCGGCAATCTCGGCAGCGGCACGATCAGCGCGGGCGAGGTCGCCGATGTGACTGATCCGAACCTGCGCACGCCGGCGCAGATCCAGTTCACCAGCGCCAGCACCTATACGATCAACGGCAGCGGCAGCTACACCTACACGGCCGGCAGCGATATCAGCGTCAACGGCTGGAAGGTGGCGATCAGCGGCGCGCCGTCGACCGGCGACAGCTTCAACGTCGGCCCGACCGGCGCCAACAGCGGCGACGATCGCAACGCCCGCCTGCTGTCCGGCATCGCCACGAAAGCGCTGCTCGACGGTGGCCTGAACACGCTGACCGCGGCCAACGGCCAGCTGGTCCAGCAGGTTGGCTCCAGCGCCCAGACCGCGCAGTTGCAGCTCGACGCCCAGACTTCGCTGCAGGCGCAGACGATCACCGAGCGCAATGCGCTGTCGGGCGTCAATCTCGATGAGGAGGCAGCCGACCTGCTGCGCTACCAGCAGGCCTACCAGGCCGCCGCCCAGATCATTTCCGTGGCCAGCACGGTGTTCGATTCCCTGCTCGCCGCGACCCGCCGATAAGGAGAGGCGACATGAGAGTCTCGACCGCCGATTTCTACCGCCAGAGCATCGCTTCCCTGCAGCGTCAGCAGTCGCTGGCCCTGGCAACGCAGAACCAGCTGTCGTCCGGCAAGAAGCTGCTGACCGGTGCCGACGCCCCCACCGGCGCCGCTCACGGCATCTCGCTGGACCAGGCTCTGAGCACGAACCAGCGCTATACCGAGAACACCAAAGCGGTGTCGGAACGTCTGGGCTTGGAGGAGAACGCCTTGTCCGGCGTCAGCGAAGCCCTGAACCGGATTCGCGAACGAGTCCTGCAGGGCAATGGTGGCACCCTCGGCGATTCCGATCGCAAGAGCCTGGCGGCGGATGTCCGCCAGTCGCTCGACAGCCTGCTCGACTACGCCAACGCTGCGGACGGCGAGGGCCGCTACCTGTTCGCCGGCAGCAACGACGCGTCGGCACCATTTTCGCTGACCAGTACGGGCACCCAGTTCGGCGGCGACGGCGTGATCCGTCAGGTGCAGATCGGCCCGAACCGCGCCGTGCAATCCAGCGATGGCGGCGCCGAAGTCTTCCTGCGCCACGTCTCCGGCAACGGCAGCTTCAGCATCGCTGCCACCGCAGCCAACACCGGCACCGCGACCATCTCATCGAGCAAGGTCTACGACTCGTCGGCCTGGGATGGCGGCAGCTACACGGTCAGATTCAACGCCGGCAGCTACGCGGTGACCGACGTCGGCAACAATGTCGTCTCCAGCGGCGCCTACAGCGCTGGCAGCAGCATCCGCTTCCGGGGCGCCGACCTGGCGATCACCGGCCTGCCGGCCGATGGCGACAGCTTCACGGTCAGCCCAAGCACTCAGAAGGACGTGTTCCAGACCATCCGCGATCTCGCCAGTTTGCTGGAAACGCCGACCGCCAACGATCCCGCGCTGCGCGCCCAGGTGCAGACCGCGATGCTGGACAAGCTGTCGGCGCTGCAGACTGCGCAGGACCGGGTGATCGACGTCCGGGCCTCGCTGGGCGCCCGGTTGGTCGCTGCCGATGACGCTGCGAACCAGCTGTCCTCCCAGGCCGTGAAAGTGCAGGAAGCCTTGTCCGGGCTGCGCGACATCGACTACGCCGAAGCCGCCGGCCGCCTGACCCAGCAGCTCACCGGCCTGCAGGCCGCACAGCAGTCGTTCGCGAAGATTCAGGGTTTGAGTCTGTTCGACTACCTGCGCTGAATCGCTGCAGCCTGGCTTGCGTGCAGCGCGCCGGGTTCATCGGTGGCGGCACCGACAGCGTCCGATCCCGCACGCCCGCCGTTTGCGGCCTTGGTTATCGACTTCAATACGGCCCGAGAACGTCGCGCTGGCCTCGGCACCGAGTTCGCAGGAACGCTACTGCTTTAAGCGAAGCCGCCCTGAGGCAATTGATTCAGTCAGTTCACATAGGCATCCTCGGTACGGATGCTGTAATGGCGGACGCGAACCGCATCCCGAATCTGATCGAGCAGTTTGG
>UEXO01000063.1_pt1 | contig 42549 bp, 33 predicted proteins | sample 4301131 | NCBI WGS metagenome assembly UEXO01 (sample SAMEA4773185, study PRJEB27434) | metagenome | biome: 2259; feature: agricultural soil; material: soil | place: USA | collected 2014-09 | depth 0.25 m | reverse complement strand
TGCAGACCGATCCGGCCAGCGCCAGCGAGGTGAACACCACCGCCTTGCCGGTCTGGTGCAGGGTCTGCTTGTAGGCGTCGCGCAGGCTCATGCCGTTCTTCACGCACTCCTCGAGCACCGAATAGATGTAGATGCCGTAGTCGACACCGATACCCGCCGCGAAGGCCGCCACCGGCAGGGTCGACACCTTGATGCCGATCTCCAGCCAGACCATCACCGCGTAGGACATCACCGACACCAGGGCCAGTGGGAACAGCACGCAGATCACGCTGGGAATGGTCCGGAACGAGATGTAGACGCACAGCGCGATGCCGGCGTAGACCCAGAACAGCACGGTCGGCTCGGTCTCGGCGACGACATCATTGACCGCAGCCATGACGCCGACGTTGCCGGTCGCCAGCTTGAACTGCACCGGCGAATCCGCCGGCTGCTCGGCCTTGAACTTGTCGATCGCGGCGATGATGCCGTCGATGGTCGTGGCCTTGTGATCGGCCGTGAAGATGAACACCGGAATCGCGCTGCAATCCTCGTTGAGCAGGCCGGTGGAGCTCGGGAACGGCTGCACGGTGATCACCAGCGCACCGCTTTCACGGGGCAGCACGTTCCACTTCGGGTTCGACTCGCCGTAGGCGTTGAACACCTTCTTCTGCACCTGCGGCAGCGACAAGGTCGACTGCACGCCGGCGGTGTTCTGCATGCGCCAGGAAAAGCGGTCGATGTTGTCGATCACCGCATGGTCGATGCAGCCATCGGCCTTCGATTCGGCGATCACCTTCATCACATCGACGCCGATCGCGAAGTTGTCGACGATCGCCTTCGAGTCCTGGTTGTAGCGGGAGTCCGGACGCAGTTCCGGCACGCCCTCGTGCAGTTCGCCGATCGCCAGACGCTTGCCGACGTGGTCGGAATAGACGTACGACGCTACCGCCAGCAGGATGGTAACGATCGCGAACGGCTTCAGGGTCAGCTTGGAGACTGCTTCCCAGATCGGCTCGAAGGCACGGTCGCGACGAGCCTGATGGGCGCGGAACTCAACCGGATTCTTGATGAAGGCATAGGACAGCAGGCAGGGCAGCAGCACCTTCTTGCAGAAGATGATCGCGACCAGGCCGAACATGGCGTTGATCGCCATTTCCTGGACGATGCCGATCGGTACCAGCAGGATGGTGCCGAAGCCGACGACATTGGTCAGCACCGCCGAAATGCCCGGCGTCACCAGGCGGCGATAGGTCGCCCGCGAGGCATCGAAGCTGCCGAGACCGTGATCCGCCACTTCATAGAGCCAGAAGCTGGTGATCTGGATGCCATGCGAGACACCGATCGACAGCACCAGGAACGGCACCAGGATGCCGAACGGATCGAGCGCATAGCCAAACAGGTGCAAGAGTCCGAGTTCCCAGATCACCGCCAGCACCGCGCAGGACAGCGGAATCAGCGCGATCAGCGCCGAGCCGGTGTACAGGGTCAGCAGGAACCAGGTCAGCAGCAGGGTGAGGCCGAAGAAGCCGACCACCTCGCCCAGCGAGTCGGCGACATCACCCACCACCTTGGCGAAGCCGATGATGGCGATGTCGATGTCCGGGTTGTAGGTCGTGTTGGCGACCTCGGCGACGTCGACGTCGCTGCCCTTGAGCTGAAAGACCTGGCTGCTGCCGTCGCCGGCCTGCACATCGATGTCGAGCGTCTTGAAGCCGAACAGCAGGCCGCGCGGATCCTTGTAGACAGTCTTCACGACGTCGCCGGCCTTCAGCGGCTCATGGTCGGCCTTGAGCTTCAACTCCCAGGCCTTCGGGTTCAGGTACTTCTGGCGGATCTCCTCGATGCGCCCCGCGGTCTCGATGTAATCGATGGTCTTGCCGGTGATCGGATCCTTCTCGAGCAGCTCCGAGAAAATCATCGCACCGCGCTGATCATTGGCGACCAGGCGGCCGATGATGCCGGCCTTCGACACATTGGCCTTCACCTTGGCCAGGTTTTCTTCGGTAGGAGTGAAGTCCGCTGAAATCACGTTGCCACCGGCGAAGCCATCCTCGACGACTTCCAGGTAACGCACGTCCGGCGTGTAGATCGAGCTGACGCGAGCGCGGTCGGTACCCGGCAGGAAGGTGACCGAATCGGTCGCCGCCCTGAGCGTCGCCATGAACGCCGGGTTGTAGATGTCCTTCTCTTTCTTCTCGGTGACCGCGAACAGCACCAGATTCGCGCCGCCGAACTCCTTCTCGTACTGCTTGAAGACCTGGATGTACGGATGACCGAGCGGCAACTGCTTCTCGAAGCCGGAATCGATCTTCAGATGCAGGGCTTCCCAAACCATGAACAGCGTCACCAGCGCCAGCACCACCAGGGTGCGCGGGCGGTTGCCGAACACGATCGGTTCAGTGACACGGACAAACAGTTTGGAAAATTTGCCCTGTGGTTCTGAATGCATCGGCTGCTCCGCTGGTGTCTGGATGAGACCGGCCCTCGCCCTGGCCGGCCCCGCTGGTCAGGTTCGCTGTCGGGACAGCGCCGGACCCTCTGATAAATGAATACTCGTTCAATACAACATTGAAGCAGCGCTGCTGCAAAACTCCGCAAATGGCCCCGTAAACAGCCCCCCCCACAGACGGCGTTTCATCGAGTCAGGCCACGGTAACGGCTTGATCCGTCAAAGCTCGCGGGCGCCCAATATACGCTGCGAAATCGTGATATTGGATGTCGCCGATCAACTTTGAAGTGACAATTTCGGACATCTACCGGACATCGACACAATGTCGCATCGCAGCACCGTGCGCCTCCGTATGGTGCCGTGATTCGGGCCACTGCGGCAACTACCGATCAACCTGCTGCCGAATCGAATGCGGGCCGCCCGCCCGTTCGGGCTGAGCGGCCCGCCCTGTGGGTCACCGACCGACACCGTTCAAGCGACCTTCGCGAAGTCAGGCTTCTCGCGAACCGCGCACTGGGGGCAGGTCCAGCCTTCCGGCAACTGTGACCAGACGGTGCCCGCCGGCCAACCCTCGACCGGGCAGCCGAGCTGTTCAACATAGACGTAGCTGCAGTTCGGGCAGCGGTAGGCCGGGCCTTCAGTCGCGACGACGACGGTGGCCGGGGCCTCAGTCACTGTGGCGACAGCTTCGGCAGCCGGAGCAGCTGCGGCAGCTTCCGGACGGTGCCAGCGACGCATCAACGCTTCGCGCTTCGAGGCCACGATATGGGCGCCGCTCAGGTCGCCGCGGAAGTGCTTCGCGACGATCGGGTCCATCAGCCGGAACCACAGCGGCGGGATGTAGGCGACCAGCAGCAGCGAGGCGTAGCCGGTCGGCAGCTGCGGGCTCTGCTCGAAGTGACGCAGAGCCTGGTAGCGACGCGTCGGATTGGCGTGATGATCGGAATGGCGCTGCAGCTGGTACAGCAGCAGGTTGGTCACCACGTGGTTGGAGTTCCACGAATGCTGCGGCGCGCAGCGCTCGTAGCGGCCATCCGCCAGCTTCTTGCGCAGCAGGCCATAGTGTTCGAGATAGTTGACGACTTCCAGCAGCGAGGCCCCGAAGAAAGCCTGCACCACGAGGAATGCCAGCGCCGGCCAACCGAGCCAGGCGGTCAGCGCGCCGAAGGTGACCACCGTCATCGCCCAGGCCTGCAGGTTCTCGTTGTCGACACTCCAGACCGATTTGCCGAGGCGGTTCAAGCGGTCACGCTCGATGTTCCAGGCGGAACGGACGCTGCCGATCATGGTGCGCGGCAGGAAGGCCCAGAAGGTTTCGCCCATCCGCGAGCTGGCCGGATCAAGCGGTGTCGCGACATGCTTGTGGTGGCCCTTGTTGTGCTCGACGAAGAAGTGGCCATAGGCCACCGGCGCGAGCGTCAACTTGGCCAGCCAGCGCTCGATCGCTTCCTTCTTGTGACCCAGCTCATGGGCGGTGTTGATGCCGACGCCGTTGATCATGCCGGTGGAAATCAGCACGCCGGCGAGCTGAAACCAGGAAAGCTCCTGGGTCACCGCCAGCCAGGCACCGAGCGCGGTAACCACGAACTGGGCGGGGACATAGGCGAACACGATCGCACGGTAGTAGCGGTCGTCCTCGAGCTGGTTGACGGCCGATTCCGGCGCGTTGATCGAGTCAGTGCCGATCAGCCAATCGAGGATCGGTGCAACCACATAGAACAGCAGCGGGCCGATCCAGCACAGCGTCGTCGAGCCGGTGAACGGCACGGCGGCCAGGCCGAGCAGCACCAGCACCGGCAGCGCCGGACTCAACAACCAGAAATACCGTTTGCCATCCCGCCAGCTCGTCGACGATGCCGTGGCGTTTGCGATGCTTGCCATGAGTGCCTCCCTCCATCCCGGTGCAGCGAGCCGGATGACCGCGCTGCGGTTGAACGATGGAAGGCAGTCTGCTGATCACGCTTGGCGATCACCGGTCATTTCTTGACAGAACACGGTCATTTTCTGACAGTGCACCGAGAAAGAGCACCGGTGCCGATCGAGCCTCGGGCCGAGCGAGGAGATAACGATGCCGCAAGCGCAACGCGAGCTGCCAGCGCGCTATTTTGGCAGGCTGCTGGAACTCCTCCAGCTGCGGGGAGTGCCCATTGCCCCCCTCGTCGACGGTCTCGGTCTCGATCTCGCGGCTCTGGCGACGCCGGAAGCCAGCGTGCAGCTGTCACAGGTCGAAGCGTTGATCGAGCGTCTGGTGACACGGACCGGCCGGCTCGACTGGGGTTTCGAACTCGGCCAACGGCTGCGGCTGACCTCGCATCTCATCCTCGGTTACGGCTTGCTGGCCAGCCCGACATTGGGCTACGCGTTCCAGATGCTGTCGCGCTATTTCTCGCTGACCACGCCGACCTTCCGGGTCCGCTTCCAGCGTGACGACCAGCACGGCAGCCTGCTGTTCCTGCCGGCATTACCGATGGGCCACGCCTGCCTGGTGTTCCACACCGACGCCATCGCCGCCGCCGTCGACACGGTGTTGTGCGAACTGCTCGGGGAGCGGATGCCGCGCTATGACCTGCATTGCGCGCTCGAGCTGCCCCACGCCGCCCGCTATGAGGCGCTGGCCAACGCCCGTTGCCGCTTCGGCGTCGGCGACATGGCAGGCCTGCGTCTGCGCTTCCCGATAGCCCTGATCGACCAGCCGCTGTCGCTGGCCGACGCCACCGCCCTGCAGATCGCCGAGGCGCGGTGTGAAGCGACCTTCCGCGGCGTCATCGCCAGCGGCCGGGTCGCCGACTGGGTGCGGATGATGCTGCGCGAATCGAGCAACGGCCTGCCCTCGTTCGACGATCTGGCACATACCCTGAACCTGTCGCCTCGCACCCTGGACCGCTACCTGAAAGCCGAGGCTTCGGGTTTCAGGGCGCTCGCAGCCGCGGCGCTGATCGACAAGGCGAACAGCCTGCTCGCGCAGGGAAACTCGGTGACCGCCGTCGCCTATGAGCTGGGCTACACCGACGCTTCGAACTTCGCGCGCGCCTACCGGCGCGCTACCGGCAGCAGCCCTGGCAGCGCCGGCCGTCGCGGGCCGGACGACGAGACGGCTCAGACCGCTTCCGTGGTCCTCGGCACCGGCGCCGTCCAGGAGCCGCTCGCGCCCAGCTCGTAATCGGTCAGGTCCAGTTCGGCGACCTGCTTTGCGTACTCGTTCATGTAGCCGACCCAGCTGACCGTGTTGCGGCCATCGGCGGTGATGTACCAGCTCTGGCAACCGGTCTCGTAGACCGAATCTTCCTTGCTGCGCCGGCGCAGCATCAGGTTGTAGTCGCCGATGACGCCGGGCTTCACATCGATCCAGGACAGACGCCCGGCGCTCAGCGCCTGTACTGCCTGAGTCACATACCTGGCCTGCGCTTCGAGCATGTAGATGATCGAGCCGGCGCCGAGATTGGTGTTCGGGCCATAGAGGATGAACAGGTTCGGGAAGCCGGACACGGTCATGCCCATGTAGGCCTCGGCCCCGCCCTGCCAGCGCTCGTTGAGACTCATGCCGCCACGTCCTCTGATCTGCATCGGCGCCAGGAAGCCGGTGGCTTCGAAGCCGGTGCCGTAGATGATGGTATCGACCTCCCGATGGCTGCCGTCGTTGGCCACGACGCCGCTCGACGTGATCTCGCGGATGCCGTCGGTGACCAGTTCGACATTCGCCGCGGTCAGCGCCGGCAGCCATTCGTTCGAGAGCAGGACTCTCTTGCAGCCGATCGCGTAATCCGGCGTCAGCTTCCGCCGCATCGCCGGATCCCTGACCTGCAGCTTCATCAGCAGCTTGGCGGCATTGCGGAAGATCGCCGTCGCCGGCTTGTTGAAACGCGACTGCCGCTGCAAAGCCGAACCGAGGAACTCGAACCACCAGAAGATGCGCTTGCGATCCAGGGTGTGCAGCAGCGGCACATGCTTGAGCAGCGCGCGCTCGACGGCATTGAACTGGCGGTCGACCTTGGGCACGGTCCAGCCGGGCGAGCGCTGGTAGACGTCCATGTGGCCGACCAGCGGCTGGATCGCCGGCACGAACTGCACCGAACTCGGGCCGGTGCCGATCACCGCGACGCGACGGCCCTTGAAGTCGACATCGTGGCGCCAGCGAGCCGAATGGAAGGCCAGACCCGCGAAGGTTTCGACGCCCGGGATCTTCGGAATCTGCGGCTTGTGCAGCTGGCCGACCGAGGACACCAGCACGCTGGCCTCGGCCGTCGAGCCATCGGCGAAGCTCAGCGTCCAGAGGCCGCGCGCTTCATCGAAGCTCGCCGCGGTCATTTCCTTGCCGAAGCGGATGTGCCTGCGCAGGCCGTACTTGCCGGCGACATGCTGCAGGTAGGCGAGGATTTCCGCCTGCTTGCCGTAGCGAAACGCCCAGGGGTAATGCGGCTCGAACGAATACGAATAAAGGTGCGAAGGCACGTCGCAGGCCGCGCCAGGGTAGGTGTTCTCGCGCCAGGTGCCGCCAAGGTCCTCGCCCTTCTCGTAGATCGTGAACGACTCGATACCGGCCTTTTTCAAGTACACGGCCTGGCCGAGACCGCCGAAGCCGGTGCCGATGATTGCGATGCGGATGGGGGCAGCGACAGCCTGGGCCATGAGCGGGATTCCAAAGTCGACGACGAGAACAAAACCAGCCGATGGACTGTAGGCCGCCGGCACGGCGCAAGGAATGGCCCTAGCGGACCCTTGCGTGATAGTTTCGGACATCGCCCGAATCAGCCCGAGCCCCGCTCCCACCGATGAACAACTGGACCATCCGTCGCGGCGTCGCCAGCACGCGCATGCTCTGCGACCTGGCGGCCGAGCACGGTCTCAGCCCGATGCAGTGCCTGCGCGGCGCCGGCATCGCCCTCGCCGAGCTGGATGATCCGCACGGCGAGATCGAAGCGGCGCAGGAGTTCCGGGTGATCCGCAACCTGCTCGCCCTGCTCGGCGAGAAAGGCATCGGCGAGGTTGAACTGGCGATCAAGGCCGGCGCCCGCTACCACCTGACGACGATGGGTATCTGGGGTTTCGCGATGGCCTCCAGCGCCACCTTGCGCAGCGCGGTCCACGTTGGCCTGCGTTATCTGGACCTGACCTACAGCGTCAACCGCATCTGGCTTGAAGAGAGCCCCGAACACGTCAGCCTGGTGATCGACGAGCAAGGCACACCGCCCGAGCTGGCACAGTTCGTGGTGCTTCGCGACATGGCCGCGACGATGACCCTGAACCGCGAACTGCTCGCTGCACCGGTGCTGCCGCGCGCCGTGCAACTGCGCTACGCGCTGCGCGACGACCAGGCCGCGCTGCTGCGCGCCAGCTTCGGCGAGACGCTGAGTCTCGGTGCCGAACGCAACCTCCTGCAGTTCGACGCCCGCCAGTTCGACGAGCCGCTACCTCAGGCCAACGAACTGATGCGCCAGTCCTGCGAGGACCAGTGCCGGCAGCTCCTCGCCCGCCGGCGCGGCCGGGCCGGGATCTCCGGCCGGGTCCGTGACCGCCTGCTGCAGACCCCGGGCCGGATGCCGGACATGGAAGCGATTGCAGCAGGCCTGAACATGACTTCGCGGCATCTGCGCCGCCTGCTGAGCGCCGAGGGATCCTCGTATCGCGCGCTGGCCGATGAAGTGCGCCAGGCGCTCGCCGAGGAGTTGCTGTCGACCGCGCGCATGAAGATGGACGAGGTTGCCGAGCGTCTCGGCTATGCCGAGCGGGCCAGCTTCGCGCATGCCTTCAAGCGCTGGAAGGGAATCGCGCCGAGTGTCTACCGTGGCTGAGCGCGGGGCCGGCACGACATCGCGGCTGCTGGTCGGCGACATCGGCGGCACCAACACGCGGCTGGCCTTCGCGGTGCCGTCCGGCAGCGGTTTCCAGCTCGACACACTCAGCCGCCACGCCACGCCCGACGACTTTCCGGCATTGCTGTCGCGCCAGCTCGATGGTCGCGCCGCCGACGTCATAGCCCTCTGTGGCGCCGGCCCGCTGCGCGCCGACGGCAGCCTCGCGCTCAGCAACCACCCCTGCGTGCTGGAGCCGGCGGCGATCCGCGCGGCGACCGGCGCCGGGCAGGTACTGATCGTCAACGACTTCGAAGCGATCGCCCACGCCGTGCCGGCGTTCCAGCCGGCCGACCTGCGGGCGATCCAGGCCGGCAGCGGCGTCGACGCCGCCGCGCGCCTGGTGATCGGACCGGGCACCGGCCTCGGCGTCGCCAGCCTGATCGGCCACCGCGGCGACTGGATCGTCCTGCCTGGCGAGGGCGGCCACGTCGATCTGGCGCCGGTTGACGAAGCGGAAGTCGCGGTCTTTCTGAAGTTGCGCGCCGCCCACGGTCCGCTGAGCGCCGAATCGTTGCTCTCGGGTTCCGGCTTCTCGAAGCTCCACGCCGCGCTCGGCGGTGGCCAGACACTGGCGCCGCCGCTGATCGCCGCCGCCGCGCGCAACGGCGACGTCCCGGCCATCCAGGCGATGCGGATGTTCGCGCGCTGGCTCGGGCGGGTCGCCGGCAACGCCGCGCTGACCATTGGTGCGCGCGGCGGCGTCTGGATCGCCGGCGGCATCGTACCGGCCTGGGGCGAGCTGTTCGACGCCACCGCGTTCTGCGCAGGCTTTTGCGCCAAGTGCGGCTTCGAAGCCTGGCTGGGCGCGATCCCGGTACAACTCATCGTTCATCCGCAGCCGGGACTGATCGGCCTGGCCCGGCTGGCAAGTGCGGCTATCAGCACGAATTTTGCTGGCGACAAGTCGCGTGGCGAACCACCCATGGAGTGATGCCTTGAACAAGCCGGACCAGCCCCCGCAGGAATTCAGCCGCCGCGAATCGGACACTGCGGATGATCCGGTGCAACGCCTGCGCCACGCCTTCCTGCACCACCTGTTCTATACCCAGGGCAAGTTCCCGGCGCTGGCGACCAAGACCGACTACTACCTGGCGCTCGCCTACGCAGTGCGCGACCGCCTGCTGCAGCGCTGGATCTCCACCGCCAACGAGTACACGAAGTCCGGCGCCCGCACGGTCTGCTACTTCTCGGCCGAGTTCCTGATGGGCCCTCACCTGGGCAACAACCTGATCAACCTCGGCCTGTTCGACGACGCCCGCAAGGCAATGAGCGAGCTGGGCCTCAATCTCGACGAACTGCTGTATCAGGAAGAGGAACCGGGTCTTGGCAATGGCGGCCTCGGTCGCCTCGCCGCCTGCTTCATCGATTCGATGGCAACGCTGGAAATCCCGTCGATCGGCTACGGCATCCGCTACGAGTTCGGCATCTTCCACCAGACCCTGGTCGATGGCTGGCAGGTCGAGAAGACCGACAAGTGGCTGCGCTACGGCAATCCCTGGGAACTGTGCCGTCCGGAGTGGGCGGCCGAGGTCAAGCTCGGCGGCCACACCGAGAGCCGTTGGGACGAGAAAGGTGCGCTGCACGTGCGCTGGGTGCCGAACCGCACCGTCAACGGCATCCCCTATGACACGCCGATCCTCGGCTACCGCAACAACACCGCGAACACCCTGAGATTGTGGAAGGCGGAAGCGCCGGAGTCCTTCGACTTCGACGTCTTCAACCGGGGCGACTATCACGGCGCGGTCACCCAGAAGGTGGTCTCGGAAAACCTCAGCAAGGTGCTCTACCCGAACGACGAGCACGTCGAAGGCAAGGAGCTGCGCCTGGCCCAGCAGTACTTCTTCGTGTCCTGCTCGCTGCAGGACATGCTGCGCATCCTCAAGAGCCAGAAGATCAGCCTCGAGCGCTTCCACGAGAAGTTCACCGCTCAGCTCAACGACACGCATCCAGCGATCGCGGTCGCCGAGCTGATGCGTCTGCTGTCCGACGAGAATGGCCTGCCGTGGGCGCAGGCCTGGGACATCACCCGCAAGACTTTCGGCTACACCAACCACACCCTGCTGCCGGAAGCGCTGGAACGCTGGCCGCTGGAGCTGTTCAAGCGGGTGCTGCCGCGGCATCTGGAAATCATCTACGAGATCAACGCCCGCTTCCTCGACGAGGTGCGCCGTCGCTGGTTCGGCGACGACGCCCGCGTCGCCCGGATGAGCCTGATCGACGAGAGCGGCGAGCGCTACGTGCGCATGGCCCACCTCGCGTGCGTCGGCAGCCATGCCATCAACGGCGTCGCCGCCTTGCACACCGAACTGCTGAAGGCCGACGTGCTGCACGACTTCCACGACCTGTGGCCCGAGAAGTTCAGCAACAAGACCAATGGCGTCACACCCAGGCGCTGGATCGTGCTCGCCAATCCCCGCCTGACCCGCCACATCTCCGGCGCGCTCGGCGAAGGCTGGATCAAGGATCTGGCTGGCCTGAAAGGCCTGGAGAAGTACGCCGACGACGCCGGCTTCCGCGCCGGCTGGCGCGAGATCAAGCGCGCCAACAAGCATGATCTCGCCGACGTCATTCGCAAGCGCTGCAATATCGCCGTCGACCCCTCGTCGATGTTCGACGTGCAGGTCAAGCGCATCCACGAATACAAGCGTCAGCACCTGTCGGCGCTGCACATCATCGCGCTCTACCACCGGCTGAAATCCAGCCCGAATCTGGAGATGACGCCGCGCACCTTCGTCTTCGGCGGCAAGGCCGCGCCGGGCTACCGGATGGCCAAGCTGATGATCCGCCTGATCACCGCGATCGGCGATGTCGTCAATCGCGATCCGGCAGTGCGCGACAAGCTAAGAGTCGTGTTCCTGCCGAACTTCAGCGTCACCAACGGCCAGCGCATCTACCCGGCAGCTGACCTTTCGGAGCAGATCTCGCTCGCCGGCAAGGAAGCCTCCGGCACCGGCAACATGAAGTTCCAGATGAATGGCGCCCTGACCATCGGCACCATGGACGGCGCCAACGTCGAGATCCGCGAACAGGTCGGCGCCGACAACTTCTTCCTGTTCGGCATGACCGCCGCCGAAGTCGCCGATCTCAGAGCTGGCGGCTACCGCCCGGAAGACTGGCTGGGCGGTAACCCGGAGCTCAGGGAAGTCATCAACCTGCTCCGGCACGGCTACTTCAGCCGCGGCGACGGCGAGTTGTTCCGCCCCCTGGTCGACAGCCTCGTCCACCACGATCCGTACTGCCTGTTCGCCGATTTCCAGTCCTACTCCGACGCCCATGTCCGGGCCGGAGACGCCTACCTGGACAGCGAGAACTGGACCCGGATGTCGATCCTGAACAGCGCCCGCTCCGGCGTCTTCTCGTCGGATCGGACCATCGCCCAGTACTGCGACGACATCTGGAACGTCAGCCCGGTGGCGGTGCCGCTGCTGTCGCAGGAGGACGTGCGGGTGGAGTTCATGTCATGAAAGCCGTCGGAAAGGACAGCCCTTACCGGCGGAGGACCAGATAACATATGGATATTGGCGAAGTTTCCGTGTAGTGATCGGAATCCGTCTGGCTTCCTTCTTTCCCGTTGGCCCAGAGCGCTTCTGCTCCCCCGGCAGCAGCGCGCTCGAATGATCGTCGGACAAACCTGATTCACGGCAAAGCTGGCAAGGTCACGCTGGCCTCGTCCGCTCATGCCGGCCACCTGCATCGGCGCAAGACTGCAATGTCGTTTCAGGATGATGACCCATCACCGTCGCACCGCTGCATGAGGCGAGCCGTCAAAGACCGCCCAACTATCAACAACAATCTAGGGATTCACCAATGAAAGGCATCTGCAAAGCCGTTGTTTGGGGCACGGTCATACTATTTCCGATTCTGGGACTTGCCCAAGTGGAGTCCTCCGCGTTACTGAAGCCGAAACCCAAGCCGAAGCCGCAGCCCACTGCCGCCACCATCCGCTGGCAGGGCTACGGGAAACTGACCTTGCCGGTGGACTCCAATCGGGATGGTGTTGCCGACGACATCCAAGGTTCCGAACTCGATACCTATCAATCCTCTTATTTCTATCACACCACGGCCGGCCAGAAGACCACCGAGGGTTACGTTGCTGCGAATGGCGAGACGGTTTTCTGGGCGCCGGTCGACGGTGGCGGTACCACCAACAGTACCGATACGGTTCGGTCGGAAATGCGCGAGCAATTGACGCCGGGCGATGACAAGAGCAACTGGACGACGACCGGCGTCCATATCCAGAGCGGCACGGTCAAGGTCACCAAGTTGCCGAAGCCGAAAAAGTCCGGCTCACCCGTCAAGACCATCGTCGCCCAACTTCACGCTTTCAACTCCAATTCTCCACCTCTGAAATTACAGTTCTCTTCGTCTAGCGCCGATGGCGTCGTGGTCTACGCCATCTACAACGAATCGCCGAACCGCAGCGGCTACGTGATATCGCGCAAGATCAAGATGGCGTTGAAAGAGTCGTTCACCTACGAACTGAAGATGGCCGACGGCATCCTGACCACCAAGATCAACGATGAACTGATCAGCACCCGGGACATGCGAGCGAACTGGAGCCAGTCCAAGTTCTACTTCAAGGCCGGCAACTACCTCCAGAACACCCCCAGGGAAGCGACCGGCAATGCCGAGGTGGTCTATACCAACCTGACCGTCAGCCACGACTAGGCGATCCCCGAAGCGCGTCTGACCCAGACCGACCGACGACCGGACAACAGCATCGGCCGCTGCTCAGTGCCTGAGCAGTGCCAGCCCCAGTTCGACCATGATCAGCACCACGATCGCCGCCTCCATCAGCGCGCCGCGGGCGCCGGAGGCCTCGTCGTAGAGCGCCGTGTAGGTATCTCGGATGATCGCTAGCTTGCGGTTGACGGCGGCGCTGACATTGGCGACCCGGAACTGGTCCAGCGCCGCCGAGTAGATGCGGGCGAGGTAGACGTCCTCGGTCACCTGCAGCGCGTTGTCGACCTGTTCGGTGATCTCGGTGACCTCGGCCACCAGGGTGTGCAGACGACGCGCCAGTCGTGCGAAGCGCCGCGGCGCCATCAGATTGGCGATACCGCCGGAACTGCGCTCGGCCTCGACCAGGTCGTACATCCGCGGTAGTTCGTCATCGAGCAGGCCGGCGTAATAGCGCAATTCCAGCAACTGGGCATTGGCCACCTCGATGACGTCGGCAACATCGGAATCCTTGCGCGGCTCGTAGATGAACGCTCGATCCCAGGTCAGCACCACCAGATCGTCCTCGTAATACGAGTAACGATGACGCAGCAGATCACGTCGCGCGCCGTCCGAAAGCTTGCGCCTTTCGCCGGACAGCAGCGGCACCAGGTCGACCCGCTCCTGCAGTTCCGCCGCGCTCAGCGGCTCGCTCCAGCGATGGACGATGCCGAGCAGGTAGTCCTCCTGCATCGCCGAATCGCCGGGTCGGATCAGCGCCGGCGCCAGGGTCCTGCGCAGCGATTCGAGCAGGCACTGCCAGAGGTCGCTGCCCGCCTCCGGCCCGATCGCCGCGTCCAGCGCATTGGCCAGCCGGCTGTAGTCCCGCCAGTCGAGATCGGTGACCGTCAGGCGCAGCATCAGCGTCACCACGCCGAAGTCGTAGAGCCGCGCGTTGACCTGCAGCGCCATTTCGCGGCCATCGAGCGGCAGGCTGATGCCGTCCAGACTCAGCAGCACCGGCGGCACCTCGAAGGCAACCGCCTTGGCCGGCGTCATGCTCAGCTGGCTGCGGCTGCTGCCGGTGCGCGACTGCGCCGCCCAGATCGCTTCGGCCTTGGCCAGATCGATCGCGAAAGCGATATCGAACAGGCGCAGCGCGACCAGCACGCCGGATTCGACTCGGATGGGCTGCGGACTTGCCATCGGACCATGCTGCCACGTCTCGATGACGGAACGTGTGCCTGCCGGCGGCCGGACCCCGATAATGCCCACCCTTTCCCAGGCTACTGCCAGTCGTTGCCGAACATGGACCCCAGCGCCGATCTGCAAGCCCTCACCGATCGCCTGCTGCTGGAACGAGGCGAGTTCGACGCCATCGAATTCCTGCTCAGGCGCGGCTGGCTCGACTGCGCCGACCGGCTCGCCTGGCGACGCGGCGAGCTGGCCTCGCTGCAGGCCGCGCTAGGCGCGCCGCTGCCCGAGGTCATCGCCACGCTGGAAGCAGCGATCCGCTACGCGAAGTCGCAGGGGCTGCGCCGTCAAGCGAGGCCGCCGTTCCACGCCCTGAACGCCGATACGACGCTGGTCTATGGCGGCGATCCCCATTTCACCCTGCTTTGCGCCGGCGTTCTGAAACCGCCGGCCGATCGCGGCCAGGGCGATCTGTTCCAGGACAACGCCGAGGTCTTCGAGCGCGAGGCGCTGCGCCTCGCGCTCGCCGAGCATCGGCTCGAAGCAGCGGCCGAGGCGCTGCAGCGCCTGCGCCGGCATGACCTGCGCGACGTCGAGGCCTACGCGCGACTGATCGCCGCCGTCGACTGCCCGCTGCCGGCGCCGGCCCGCCTCGACCAGATCGAACGCGAACTGGCGCCGGAAGCGCGGCGCCTGCTGAAGGCCCGCGCTCGCGACTATCTATCGCCGCTGTGGGTGGCGGTCGCCGGAGAGCTCGCCGGCCGGGCGTTCGATCCAACCCGGCCGGAACTGCACGCCAGCCATGCCTGGATGCAGGCCGCGCATTGGCGGCAGGCGGCGGCCAGCATCGTCAACGAAGCACCGGATTGGGCCGAGCAGCCGTTGCTGCTGGCTCGCCTGGCGAGCATCCAGGCACACCAGCATCGGCTGGCCGAGTCGCGCGGCTGGCGCGTGCAGTTGTGCTGGCGCTTCCCGGAGACGGCACGGGCGATGCTCGACGGGCTCGGCGCCGACGATCCGGATCGCGCCCTGGGGCGCTGCTGGCGCGAGTTCGGCGACGCCGAGTGTGAACTGCCGGTGCCGCTGTTCCCGGCCTGGCTGCTGCTGGCCGATCCGCAGCAACGCCGCTGGCTGCCGCCGGACGTGGCACCGATCGATAGCCGGTCAAAAGAGGCGGTGGCGATCTACCGGCAACTGCAGCAATTGCTGGCGCAACCGGACGATCTCGACGCACGCCGCGCGCTGCAACGCCTGCAACCGGAACTGTTGCGGATATTCCTGGCGTGGCGCGAGCGGCAGCACCTCTGAAGCCGAGGGGCTACAGATTGGGAAGGAAGCGACCGGTGCGCGCCACGTAGTCGCGGTAGGGCTGACCCAGTTCAGCCTTCAGGCCCTGCTCCTCGAAGTGCACGCCGATCAACACATAGAGACTCATACCCAGGCTGAACAGCAGGTGGCTGCTGCTCATCACCGGCGTCGCCCAGAAGGCGATGAGGATGCCGGTCATCATCGGATGGCGGATCCAGCGGTAGAAGAAGAGTTCCTTGAACGCTACCGGCGTGTAGCTGCGCCGCACCAGGTTCAGCCAGACCTGGCGCAGGCCGAACAGGTCGAAGTGATTGGTCAGGAAGGTCGAGATCAACACGATCAGCCAGCCGAGGGCCGCCAGCGCATACAGCGCCGTCGCCACCGTCCCGTTTTCGGCCTGCCAGACCACGCCCGGCAGCGGCTGCCAGTACAGGTACGTGAGGATCAGCACGATGTTGGTGGCCAGCACATAACTGCTGCGCTCGACAGCCGGTGGCAGGAACCGAGTCAGCCAGTGCTTGAAGCCGGGCCGCGCCATCACGCTGTGCTGGACGCCGAATAGTGCAATCAAGCCGAGATCGACGACCAGCGCGATGGCGACCGGCCCCGGCTCGCCGCTGCTGACCGATTTCGGCACCACGACATCGTTCAGGAAGCCGATCAGGTACAGGAACACGGCAAAGAACAGGCTGTAACAGACCAGGCCATACAGGAAGGACAGATAACGGCTCAAGGCACTCGCTCCTGGATCATGAGGTTGCGGCGGGCCGGGATGAGGCCGTCGTCGTGGTGGTCGTTGCCGCAGCATTAAACGATCGGCATCGTCGCTGTGCAAGTCAGATCGGGCTTGCCCTTGCGATGAGGGACCGCACTCCGCTGCAATCCGGCGCCGGCCTTGCCATGCTCGGGCTTCGCTGTTTCCTGCCGAGGATCGCCGATCATGAAGATGGCTATGAAATGCCCGAGTGGAGCCGCCAGATGAGCCGTCCGACCGCCGTCGTCATCGGTGTCGGCGCCGAACGAGGCATCGGCGCCGCCGTCTGTCGCCGCTTTGCCAGCGCCGGCCATCACGTGCTGGTCGCCGGACGCACCGCAGCGAAGATCGACCAGGTGGTGGCGGCGATCACCGCTGCCGGCGGCAGCGCCGTCGCCGTGCCCACCGACGTCACCCAGGAAGCCGAGGTGCTGCGGCTGTTCGACCGGGCGATGACCCCCGGCGCCGGCTTCGAGCCCACCGACGCCGTGGTATTCAACGCCGGCAACAACGCGATCATCGACTTCACCCAGCTGACGGCGGCCCAGTTCGAGGACTACTGGCGGGTCGGCTGCTATGCCGGCTTCCTGGTCGGTCGCGAGGCGGCGCGCCGCCTGCTGCCGCTGGGCCGCGGCACGGTGATCTTCACCGGTGCCTCGGGCAGCCTGCGCGGCAAGGCCGGCTTCGCCCATTTCGCCGCCGCCAAGGCCGGCCTGCGGATGATCAGCCAGAGCATGGCCCGCGACTACGGCCCGAAAGGCCTGCACGTCGCCCATGTGCTGATCGACGGCGGCGTCGACGGCGACCGTTTGCGCAACGCGATCCCCGGCTTCATAGACCGGGTCGGCACCGACGGCCTGCTCGATGTCGACGCGATCGCCGAGAACTACTGGCAGCTGCACCGCCAACCGCGCTCGGCCTGGACCCAGGAACTGGACCTGCGACCGTACAAGGAAGCGTTTTGAATTCAGCCGAGGCAAAAAATAAAGAAGCCGCCCGCTTCGCGCGGGCGGCTTCGGTGACAAAACCCGTCTGAATCAGCGCTTGGTCGTTGCTCGCAGGTGCGAGAACTTCGCCCGCTTCCAGGCTTCGATCGCATCCAGCTTCGGCACTGCCCTGCCATCGGCGGTGGCGACCACCTTGCCGTCGGTCGCGAACAGCGCCGGATGCTTGGCCCGCTGCCAGGCTTCGATCGACCCGGCGGCCGGCTGCGCGTCGGCGGATTCCGCTCTCGGCACGGCCTGGCCGGTGGTCGTGTTCAGCCAGGGGAACTTCGATTTCTGCCAGTCGTTGGCCATTGCGGCGGGAGCGGTGATGGCGACCGTCAAGACGATGGCGGCCAGCAGGCGGATGGAAGAAAGGGAGTTGAGCAGCATGAGTGTGTACCTCGTCTCGGACGAAAGGAAAGAACCGACGACCCTTCGGAGTGATGGCAGGGAAGCCATCGGGCGCGAGATCACGGCCGGCAGCGGCAGCCCGATGCCGCTGCCGGCCGGGACTCAGATGCGCAGGCGCGAGGTGACGAGATAGGTGATGGAACCCGCCAAAGCCGCGGCCGGGGGAGCGGCGCGCGGAATCGGCGGGCGGTGCCGCGGGGGAAGCCTCACGCGCGGCGGCGGCCACGCTGCCGGCACGAGGACCGGTTGGGGCTCGGTCAGCTGGCTGGCCAGATCATCGAGGCCGTCATCGAGATAGCCGGACTGACGCAGGTTGCGGCCGGCCAGATCGAGGCCGATATCGCAATCCGAGCCGCGATCCTGGGGTGCCCGATCACCAGTCTCCGCGATCAGGCCGTGGGCGCTACAGTGCTCGGTCGGCCAGAGTCCGGCCATCTCGCAGGCGTACGCCACCCGTACCTGCATCAGCAGGGCCAGGATGACGACGACGAGGGCGGGAAGCTTCTTCATGGTGCGGTATCTGCACATTTTCAGTGCATTGACTTCCGATTTCAACGGAAGTTCTACGACACGCATCCGGGGAAAAGAATTTATTCAAGCAAAACCAAATATTTGACGATAAATCGACAAACACGGTCGCCGTCGCCCCATCAAATCTGGCGCCCAGTTTCAGTGCACATAGCCCTATCTGGACAATATTCCACCACGCCTTCCAGGTGCCTCGACATGCCCAGCGGCCACGGTCAGCGCAGGCGTCCCGCCGCCCGCGCCAATTCGGTGATCCCTGCCCAGTCGCCGGCGGCGACCATCGCCTGCGGCGCGAGCCAGGAGCCGCCGACGCAGGCGACGTTTGGCAGCGCCAGATAACCGTGAGCGCTGGCGGCGTCGATGCCGCCGGTGGGGCAGAACAGCACATCGGAGAACACCGAGGCCAGCGCCTTCAGCAGCGGGATGCCGCCTGCTGGTGCGGCAGGAAAAAGCTTCAGCGCCCGGAAGCCGGCGTCGCGCGCGGCCAGCACTTCGCTCGGGGTCATGGTGCCGGGCAGGAACGGCAGGCCGGACTTGCTGATCGCGTCGAGCAGCGCCGGTGTCGCCCCCGGGCTGACGCCGAACTGGGCGCCGGCGGTGATCGCGGCGAGCACGTCGTCCGGGCTGGTGACGGTGCCGACGCCGACGATCGCATCGGGCACGGCGTTTCGGATCGCGCGCACGCAGTCGAGGGCGATCGGTGTGCGCATCGTCACTTCCAGGACGCGAATGCCACCATCGACCAACGCCTGGGCGAGCGGCACGGCGTGGCGGATGTCGCTGAGGACGATGACCGGCATCACCGGGCCGGCCTTGAGAATGTCGATGATTTGCATGCTGCGGTTTCCTGGTTCGTTGTTCTGGACGTCGTTCATGCCTGTATCAAGGCCGACCGGCCCTGCCCCCTTCATTCGGCGTTCGGATTTTCGTGGTCGGCCGGCCGCGGCGACACCGGCTCCGGTACCGGCAGCGGCAGCAGGCCACCGCCGAAGATCACCGCCCCGGTTTCCGCCGTGCTCACCGTCGCCCGTGCCGACGCGAACAGCTCGCGTCCCACGCCGCTGTCGTTGCCGGACAAGTCCGCGGTCGCCGGCTGCCGCGCCGCCCATTCGGCGGCGTCGACCAGCGCATCCAAGGTGCCGGCCTCGGCATCGAGACGGATGACATCGCCGTCGCGGACCAGGGCCAGCGCCCCGCCGGCCAGGCACTCCGGCGATACGTGGATCGCCGCCGGCACCTTGCCGGAAGCGCCGGACATGCGGCCATCGGTGACCAGCGCGACGTGGAAACCCTCGTCCTGGAGCACCGCCAGCGGCGGCGTCAGCTTGTGCAACTCCGGCATGCCGTTGGCACGTGGCCCCTGGTGGCGAACCACGGCGACGAAGTCGCGGCGCAGCTCGCCGCGGCCGAACGCCGATTGCACTTCCTCCTGGCTGTCGAAGACCAGGGCTGGCGCTTCGACGATGCGATGATCGGGCTTCACTGCCGACACCTTGATGACAGCGCGGCCGAGATTGCCGGTCAGCCGGCGCAGGCCGCCATCGGCGCTGAACGGCGCGGCGACCGGACGCAGCACCGAGTCATCGCCGGAAACCTCGGGAGCCGGTCGCCAGCCGAGCCGACCGTCGGCATCGAGGAACGGCTCCTGGGCATAGGCCGCCAGGCCAGGCCCGGCCACCGTCTGCACGTCGCCGTGCAGCAGGCCGGCAGCCAGCAGTTCACGGATCAGGTAGCCCATGCCGCCAGCGGCGTGGAAGTGGTTCACGTCGGCCTTGCCGTTCGGATAGACGCGCGCCAGCAGCGGCACCACCGAGGACAGCTCGGAAAAGTCGTCCCAGTCGATGATCACGCCCGCCGCGCGCGCCATCGCGATCAGGTGGATGGTGTGATTGGTCGAGCCACCGGTGGCGTGCAGGCCGACGATGGCGTTGACGATGGCGCGCTCGTCGACGATTTCGGCCATCGGCGTGTAGGCCTCGCCGAGCGCGGTCAGCGCCGCGATCCGCTTCGCGGCCGCTGCGGTCAACGCGTCGCGCAACGGCGTGTTCGGATTGACGAAGGCTGCACCGGGCAAGTGCAGACCCATGACCTCCATCAGCATCTGGTTGGAGTTCGCGGTGCCGTAGAAGGTGCAGGTGCCGGGACCGTGGTAACTCTGCGCCTCGGACTCCAGCAATGCGTCGCGGCCAACCAAACCTCTTGCGAACAGCTGGCGGACCTTGGCCTTGTCGTCGTTGGAGACGCCCGAAGTCATCGGTCCGGCCGGCACGAAGATCACCGGCAGATGGCCGAAGGACAGTGCGCCGATCACCAGACCGGGCACGATCTTGTCGCAGACGCCGAGCATCAGCGCCGCGTCGAAGGTGTTGTGGCTGAGCGCGATCGCCGTCGACATCGCGATCACGTCGCGCGAGAACAGGGACAGTTCCATGCCGGGCTCGCCCTGGGTGACACCGTCGCACATCGCCGGCACGCCGCCGGCGTACTGGGCGACCGCGAAGGCTTCCCGCGCGGCCTGCTTGATGATCGCCGGGTAGCGCTCCAGCGGCTGGTGCGCCGACAGCATGTCGTTGTAGGCGGAGACGATCGCCAGGTTCGGCCAGCGGCCGGCGCGCAGCTGCGACTTGTCGCCGCTGTCGGACGCGGCGAAGGCATGGGCGAGATTGGTGCAACCGAGCCGGCCGCGCGCGGTGCCGGCCGCGCGAGCGGTGTCGATCCGCTTCAGATAGGCCGCCCGCAGCGCTGCGCTGCGGCGCCGGATGCGGGCGGTGACAGCAGCAACGACCGGATTCAACGACATGGTCACTCCGAAAGCTTCGACGTTGCCGGTCAACTGGCAGGAAAGGCGCTAGCAAATACCCCGACAAAAGCCCTTAATCTCAGGCCCTCGAGCTCGGGGCTGAACATAGCAGAGCAGTCGCAAGGATCAGACCGGAACGACTGCGAAGCGCAACCAACAGGATGGGCAGATGGCACAACCTCAATGCTTCGATCTGGTGTTCTTTGGCGGCACCGGCGACCTGGCGCTGCGCAAGCTGCTGCCGGCGCTGTACTACCGGCATCGCGACACCCGGGACTGCAGCGGCTGGCGGATCATCGCCGTGTCGCGCCAGGCGATGGATACCGCGGCGTATCTGGACATCGTCCACGAAGCCTTCCAGCGCTTCATTCCAGCCAAGGATTTCGACGAAGCGGTCTGGCAGCGCTTCGCCACCCGCATCGAATACCTGGCCGTCGATGGCCTGAACCCGGACCACTACGGCCTGCTGGCGACCAGCCTCGCCAGTTCGGCGGACAGAGTCCGGGTGTTCTATCTGTCGACCGCCGCCAGCTTGTTCGCGGCGATCTGCGACAACCTCGCCAAGGCCGGCCTGGTCACCGCCTTGAGCCGCGTGGTGCTGGAAAAGCCGCTCGGCTTCAGCCTGGAATCGGCGACCGCGATCAACGAAGCGGTGGCGAAGATCTTCACCGAGCGGCAGATCTTCCGCATCGACCATTACCTCGGCAAGGAAACGGTGCAGAACCTGATCGCGCTGCGCTTCGGCAACTCGATCTTCGAGCCGCTGTGGCATCGCGCCGCGGTGCGCGATGTGCAGATCACGCTGGCCGAAACGGTCGGCGTCGGCGAGCGCGGCGAGTACTACGACCACTATGGCGCGCTGCGCGACATGGTCCAGAACCACGCGCTGCAGCTGCTCTGCATCATGGCCATGGAGCCGCCGTCGTCGATCGACCCGGACGAGATCCGCGACGAGAAGCTCAAGGTACTGCGCGCGCTGCGGCCGTTCACGCCGGACGACGTGCGCCACAAGATCGTTCGCGGCCAGTACCGGGCCGGTGCGATCGACGGCAAGGCGGTACCCGGCTACCTCGACGAGCCCGGCATTCCGGAGGGCTCGATGACCGAAACCTTCGTCTCGATGCGGGTCGACGTCGACAACTGGCGCTGGGCCCGGGTGCCGTTCTACCTGCGTACCGGCAAGCGCATGCAGGAACGGATGTCGGAGATCGTCATCAACTTTCGCGCCGTGCCCCACGCGATCCTGCCCGGCAACGACGCCGGCGCGGTCAACCGCCTGGTGATCCGCCTGCAACCGGACGAGGGCATCGAGCTGCATGTGCTGGCCAAGGTGCCGGGCGCGGACATGCGGGTGAAGCCGGTCAAGCTCGATCTCGACTTCGCGGAAACCTTCAAGACCCGACAGTGGGACGCCTACGAACGCCTGCTGATGGACGTCATCGGCGGCAACCTGACCCTGTTCATGCGCCGCGACGAACTCGATGCCGCCTGGCAGTGGGTGGACCCGATCCACGCCGCCTGGGCGGCAAGCTCCGACTCGCCGAAGACCTATTCCGCCGGCACCTGGGGGCCGACGGCGTCGAGCGCGCTGATCGTCCGCGATGGCCTGAGCTGGAAGGAGGAATCCTGAGCATGGCGGTCCTCGAACAGCGGCATGCCGACGCCGTCGCCTCGGCCGCGGCGCTGGCCGCAGCAGTGGCCGGCCAGCTGCGCGCCGGGCTGGCCGCGCGCGGCACGGCATCACTGGTGGTCTCCGGTGGCCGCAGCCCGGTGCCGTTCTTCGCCGCGCTGCGAATCATGACGCTGGACTGGTCCCGAGTCTGGATCACGCTCGCCGACGAGCGCTGGGTAGCAGCGGATGCGCCGGACAGCAACGAAGGCCTGCTCCGCGAACATCTGCTGCGTGACGCCGCGGCCGCCGCGCGCTTCGTGCCGCTGAAGTCGGCGTTCGCTTCGGTCGAAGCCGGGCTGGCCGCCAGCAGCGCCGCGCTGGCGGCGATCCCGCGACCCTATGACGTGATCGTGCTCGGCATGGGCGAGGATGGCCATACCGCGTCGCTGTTCCCGGGAACCTCCGGCCTGCCGGCCGCGCTGGCAATGGACGACCCGACCCTGCTGGCGGCGATCACCCCGCTGAGCGCGCCGCACCCACGCATCAGCCTGCGCCTGCCAGCCCTGCTTGCCGCCCGCGCCATCCACCTGCCGATCGCCGGCCCAGCCAAGCTCGCGGTCTACCGGCAGGCGCTGGCGACGACCGAGCCGGCCCGGCTGCCGATCGCCTTCGTGCTGCAGCAGACCGCTGTTCCGGTCTGCATCTGGCTGTCCTGATCGGCTGAGCCGGTCGCGGGCCGAGCGCGGCCCGCCTTCAATGCAGACCCTTCGCCGGCGCCCCGGCAAAGCCTCCTTTTGTCTGCGCGGCATCCGACATCCGGTTGCACAAAGCCCCGGCTGATCGAAGATAATGAACACAATGTCAAGAAGTTTAATACGCCGTGTTCATAATCTGACACGTCGTTCAACGATCGTCGCAGTCGCACGATCCCGAACATCCAACATCCGTCAGCCAGACGGAGTCTCCAGGGGGGAACCACATGAAGCTGTCGCCGCTGCGCCTCACTGCCCTGCTGCTGGGCGCAACCTGGTCGATGGCCCTGCCAGTCCGGGCCGGCAACGGCATCAACCTGTCGGGCTTTGGCGCCCAGTCGCTAGCCATGGGCAGCGCCGACATCGCCGTCGGCGGCAGCACCGCGGCGGTGAACATCAATCCGGCCAACCTGTCGACGATTCCCGGCCAGCGTTTCGATGGCAGCTTCGAGCCTTACTGGAGCTATGGCTACAAGCACGCCGACGACCGCAATGCCCGCCAGCCTGACAAGCCCTATGGCCTGCTCAGCAACTTCAGCTACTCGACCAAGGCCTTCCGCCCCGACCTGACTTTCGGCGTCGGCCTGTTCGTCGCCGGTGGTGCCGGCGTGATCTACGAAGACCTGAACACCATCTTCGGCACCCGGGACGAGTACACCGCGATCTTTGGCGTCACCAAGCTGGCCACCGGCCTGGCCTGGCAGGTCGACGAGCGACTGAGCATCGGCGCCGGCGTCAACCTGTCCTATTCCTCGTTCCGCCAGAAGCTGTTCCCGAACACCTCGGATGCCGGCAGCCAGTTCTTCGGCCTGCGCCTCGATGGCGCCGACGGCGTCAGTGTCAATGGCCGCATCGGCGTCACCTACCAGCTGAGCGACACCCTGCGCCTCGCCGCCACCTATTCGACGATCAACGAGCTGACCTTGGAAGGCGGCGAACTGAGCGTCAACTACAGCGCCATCGGCGAAGGCGTGGTCCGCTACGGCGACGCCACCGTCAAGGGCTTCGCCCTGCCGCAGGACGCCGGCATCGGTCTGGCCTGGCAGGCCACCCCGACCTTGCTGCTGGCCACCGAAGTGACCTGGCTGGACTGGTCCGGCGCGCTGAAGAACGCCACCCTGCGCGCCCGCAGCCCCGACAATGGCAACGTGCCGCAGACCCTGGAAGTGGTACAGGCGCTGGGCTTCAAGGATCAGTTCGTGTTCTCACTGGGCCTCGCTTACGCGACCAGCGACCGGACCACGGTGATGGCTGGCATCAACCTAGCCCGCAACCCGATTCCCAATGCCAACCTGACCCCGGCGATCAACCTGAGCCAGGAACTGGAATTCAACGCCGGCTTCCGCCACAAGCTCGGCAAGACCTGGGAAGTCGCCTCGGCGCTGCAGTTCCAGCCCGGCAAATCGGAAGCCGGCCGCAATCCGGCGCAGCCGTTCATCAACAATCGGGAAGGCTACGGCGTGCTCGCGCTGATGCTCGAGGTCAGCCGCCAGTGGTGAGCCGAAGCTGAAAAAACCGGGCACTGCCCGGTTCTGTTTAACGCACGCCCACTGCCTAGCGTGCGACACCGGCACTACTGGGCGGTCAGGCCACCGTCCAGCACCAGCTCCGAGCCATTCATCCACTTGGTGGCATCGCTGGCCAGGTAGATCACTGCGTTGGCGATATCGCTGGGTTCGCCGAAGCCCATCGGGTGGATGCCCTTGATGCTCGCCTCGGCCGCCGCGTAATCCGGAGCCAGGCCGAGCTTGACGAAGTCCTGGATGAAGTTGGTGCCCATCTGGGTATCGACGATGCCCGGATGGATCGAGTTGACCCGGATGCCGGTGCCGAGTGCCGCGCACTCGATCGCTGCCGCCTTGGTCATCAGCCGTACCGCGCCTTTCGAGGCGTGATAGGCGACGTGGGCGGTGGTGCCGATGATGCCGGCCACCGACGACAGGTTGATCACGCTGCTGCCCGGCTTCATCACCCGCAGCGCATGCTTCATGCCGAGGAACACGCCGATGACGTTGACCTCCATGACCCGCTTGAAGTCGTCGACCTCGCACTGGGTGATCAGTGCCGCGGTCTCGATGCCGGCGTTGTTGACCAGGACGCCGAGGCCGCCGAGCCTGGCCACCGCCACCGCCACCGCCTGCTCCCACTGCGCTTCGCTGGTCACGTCATGGTGGACGAACTCCGCCTTGCCGCCGGCCTTGCGGATGCGGGCCACGGTTTCCTCGCCGACCGCGTCGAGCACGTCGGTGACCAGCACCGCCGCCCCTTGCGCGGCCAGCGCCTCGGCGACCGCGGCGCCGATACCGCGCGCACCGCCGGTGACCAGGGCGACCTTGCCGTCCAGCTGGAAAGGGTTGCTCATGTTGGTTCTCCTCGCTTGACGACGTTCTTGTTGGGGCCGGCAGAGGCCATGCCGCGGCCGGCGGCCGGGCTACTGCGCCGTGTAGCCACCGTCAATGACCAATTCAGAACCGGTGACGAACTTCGACTCGTCGCTGGCCAGATAGAGCACCCCGTAAGCGACATCCATCGGGTCGCCGACGTGACCGATCGGATGCAGGCCGTCGAGCGCGGCGCGACCTTCGGCGACATCACCGACCGACTTCAGGTACTCCTCGACCATCGGCGTCCAGATGTAGCCCGGATGCACCGAGTTGACCCGCACCTTGAGGCCATTCTTCCCGCAGTGCAGCGCCGCCGACTTGGTGAAGATGCGCACGCCGCCCTTGCTGGCGTTGTAGGCCGCCAGATTCGGGTCGGCGATGATGCCCTCGATCGAGGAGATGTTGATGATCGAGCCGTTCTTGCCGGTCATCGCCGGGATCGCGTGCTTGGTGCCGAGGAACACGGCGTCGAGATTGACCGCCATGGTCTTGCGCCAGTCGGCGAGCGTGGCCTCGGCGGCATTGCCGGGGATCGCCACGCCGGCATTGTTGACCAGCACGTGCAAGGCCCCGAAGCGCTCGACGGTGGCGGTGATCGCCAGCGGCCAGCCGGCCTCGTCGGTGACGTCCTGGGCGATGAACAGCGCCTCGCCGCCGTCAGCGTGGATCGCGTCGACGATCTGCTCGCCGGCGGCGCGGTCGAGATCGCTGACCACCACTTTCGCGCCCTCCTTGGCCAGCAGCAGCGCGCAGGCGGCGCCGATGCCCTTGCCGCCGCCGGTGACCAGGGCGACCTTGCCGCGGACGCGGCCGGACGCGGACGGGATTTGCTTGCTCATGCGGATGGTTTCCTCGGGCGCATCCCCTGCACGTCTGCGCGTGATCGGGATTGCAATGGCTTGGATGGGAGCGGATTTGTACCGCGTCCCGACGCCCAAGGGCAGACAGGGCAGGCCCTAGACGGGGGCCGGCCTCAGACTCGGCCGCCGCGCCGGGCGGCGATCCTGGCGATACGCGCCGCGATCGTGGTGTCGTCGAGCGCAGCTGCCGCGAAGCCCGGCAGGCGCCGCCGCCAGTTCGGGTGCTCGTCGATGGTGCCCGGCACGTTCGGCTGCTCGATCAGGCCGAACAAGTCCTCGGCCGGGATCAGCGCCAGCGGCGACGGTGTCGCCGCGACGAAGGCACAGGCCGCGTCGACCACGGCGGCCGGCTGATCATCGGCAGGCTGCTCACCACTGGCAACGCCGGCATGGACGAACGCCGCCCACAGCTTGCCGCGATCGATGTCGCGACCTGCGCGATCGCCGGCCTCGTCCTGGCCTTCGCCGTACAACGCCAGCTGCGCCCGCCAGTCGATGTCGCGGCCGGTCCACCAGCCGGCGACGGTCGGCAGATCGTGGGTCGTGGTCATCGCGGCCACGTCCTGCGGCCAGCGTCCAGGTTCGATGAACAGGCCCCAGTCACGCTCGAACCACAGCACCCGCATGCCGAGAATGCCGGCCGGGCTCATCCGCTGGCGGAAGCCATCGGGCACCGTGCCCATGTCCTCGCCGATGATCACCGCGCGGTGCCGCCAGGACTCCAGCGCGATCAGGCCGAACAGCGCTTCGATCGGATACTGCAGATAGGCGCCCTCGCGCGGGCCGGCGCCCTCCGGCACCAGCCACAGGCGACCGAGGCCGATGACGTGGTCGATGCGCAAGCCACCGGCGTGCCGGAGTTGCGCGCGCAGCAATTCCAGGAACGGCGCATAGGCCTCGTCGATCAAGGCCCGCGGCGAGTAGGCGGTCAGGCCCCAGCTCTGGCCGAGCGCGTTCAGCGCATCCGGCGGTGCGCCGACCGACAGGCCCTGGAGGAAATCCTGCGGCCGGCTCCAGCCGTGGCTGCCGCCGCCGTCGGCCCCGACCGCGAGATCGCCGATCAGGCCGATCGCCATGCCGCCAGCTTTCGCCGCCGCCTGCGCGGCGCGCAGGCCACGATCGGCCAGCCACTGCAGCTGCATGTGCAGGCGCACCTCGTCGGCATGCTGCTCGGCGAGTTCGTTGACTTCGGCACTGCGCGGATCGCGGAACGGCTCCGGCCATGCGCGCCAGTGCCACAGCGGCGGCACCTGTTGCAGAAAGTGCGCGTGCAGCAGCTCGAAACGGGCGTGGTCGCGCAGCCCCAGACCCCGCTCGTTGACGAAGCGGGCGTAATCCTCGTGCAATGCCTGGGGCAGCTGGTCGAAGCTCGCCAGCAGGCGTCGCGCCAGTCGCAGGCGGATGCGCCCGGCGGCCGGCCAGTCGACCATCGCCAGCGCTTCCAGCTCTGCGGCCGCCTCGGCCAGGCCTTCGGCAGCCAGCGCCTCGTCGACCGCGGCCTGGCCGAAGACTTCGGCGAGGTCGACGTGCAGCACGTTGACGAACAGTCTGCTGGACGGCGAGTACGGGCTGAAGCGTTCCGCATCGGCCGCGAACAGCGCGTGCACCGGGCTGACCGCCAGCGCCGAAGCGCCGCGTCGCGCGGCGGCATCGGCAAACGCGGCAAGGCCGCTGAAGCTGCCGATGCCGCCATCGCCGGACGAGCGCAGCGAGTAGATCTGCGCGGTCAGGCCCCACAGGCGTCGCTTGGGATGCTGCTCGCCGACCAGATCCTGCACGGTGAATGCGCGGGCCGGTACCACGGCCAGGGTGACGGTCTGGCCGTTGATCGCCAGCTGGTGGTAGCCGCAGTCGTTGATCGCATCGATCAAGCAATCACCAGCGTCATCGGCAGTGGCGACGCCGGCGAGTTGGCCACCGGCTTCCAGGGTCACCGTGTAGTGGCGCCGCTCGGGATCGGCGATGCGGCCGACCGCGGCTCGCTCGCCGGCTTTCACCACCAGCATCCCCGGCAGGCGCGCCAGCGTCCGTTCGCTGATCATCCGCTCGATACCGGCGCGACAGGCTTCGTCGCTGGCGCAGTCGTAACCGAGCGCGCCGAGGATCGCCAGCAGAGTCTGTGGCACGACCTCGCGATGCACGCCCTGGTAGTCGATCCATCGTGTCGACAGGCCGACCGCTTCGGCCAGCGCATGCAGCTCAGACATCGTGACTCCCTTCGGTGACTGCGACGATCAGCACCACGCTGTGCGCGGCAACGTTGACGATATCGGTATCCAGCGCCGCTTCCGGCGCCTCCGGCACAGCGCTGTCGAGCAGCTGGCGCCAGGCCAGCGTCGGCGCCGGCAGCCGGAACGGCGCCTCCTCGTGCGAGCCGTTGACCAGCAGCAGGCTGACGTCGACCTGCCCGTCCCCACCCCTGACTCCGGCCTCGCCATCGGCGAGCACGGCGCGGCGCAGGATCACCCGGCGTCCGTGCACGTCCTGCCAGGCGTCGGGAGTCATCGCGTCGGCGCGTTCGTCGAACCAGGCGATGTCGGCGATGCCCGGCAGCGGCTCGGAATGACCGTGCAGGAAAGCCGCTGCGCGCAGCGAGGCATGCGCCTTGCGGGCGGCGATCAGGCGCGCGACGAAGGCGGTCTGCAGGCGGCCCTCGTCGCTGTCGGCGAGTTGCCAGTCGAGCCAGCTGCTGCGGTTGTCCTGGCAGTAGGCGTTGTTGTTGCCGGACTGGGTCTGGCCGAACTCGTCACCGGCCAGCAGCATCGGCGTGCCGTTGGCGGCGAACAGCGTCGCCAGCAGCGCGCGGCGGATGCGGCCGCGCTGCTGGTTGATGATGGCGTTGCCGCTGATCCCTTCCTCACCCCAGTTGCAGCTGTGGTTGTCGGAATGGCCGTCGCGGTTGTCCTCGCCGTTGGCCAGGTTGTGCTTCTGCTGATAGCTGACCAGATCGGCGAGCGTGTAGCCGTCGTGGGCGGTGATGAAGTTCAGCGAAGCGCTCGGCCGGCGGCTGCCATGATCGAACAGGTCGGCCGAGCCGTGCAGGCGCGCGGCCAGCGCCGGGCGCAGGCCGATGTCGCCGCGCCAGAAGCGGCGGACGTCGTCGCGGAAGCGGTCGTTCCACTCCGAGAAGCCGGGCGGATGGCGGCCGAGCTGGTAGCCGCCGGGGCCGATATCCCAGGGCTCGGCGATCAGCTTGACCCGGTTCAGCACCGGGTCCTGGCGGATCGCATCGAAGAAGCCGCTGCCCGGGTCGAAGCCGGTCGGCTCGCGGCCCAGGGTGCTGCTGAGATCGAAGCGGAAGCCGTCGACATGGAACTGCTGCACCCAGTAGCGCAGAGAGTCCATGACCAGCTGCAGCACCCGCGGATGGCTGACATTGACGGTGTTGCCGCAGCCGGTGTCGTTGATGCAGTGGCGCTCGTCGCCGGGCACCAGCCGGTAGTAGCTGGCGTGGTCGAGGCCGCGGAAGCTCAAGGTAGGCCCCAGCTCGCTGCCTTCGCCGGTGTGGTTGTAGACGACATCCAGCAACACTTCGATGCCGGCCGCGTGCAGGCGCCGCACCGCGGTGCGCATCTCGCGCAGGCCGCCTTCGCCGAGATAGCGGGGCTCCGGCACGAAGTAGGCAAGCTGGTTATAGCCCCAGTAATTGCGCAACTTCTTGGCCAGCAGCACACGGTCCTGGACGATGGCGTGCACCGGCAGCAGCTGGATCGCGGTGATGCCGAGTTTCAGCAGATGGTCGATGGTGCGCGGATCGCCGAGCGCGGCGAAGGTGCCGCGTTCCGGAGCGCGCAGGTCGTCGCGGCGCATGGTCAGGCCGCGCGGGTGGGCCTCGTAGATCACCGTCTTCGCCCAGGGGATATTCGGCGCGCGGTCGTCACCCCACTCCATCGCCTGCTCGCAGACCACCGCTTTCGGCATGCCGGGGGCGCTGTCGCGACGGTCGTAGGACAGGTCCAGCTTCGCCGAGCCGACCCGATAGCCGTACAGCGCGTCCGACCAGACCAGGGCGCCGGCCAGCTTCTTGGCGTAGGGATCGAGCAACAGCTTGGCCGGGTTGAAACGATGGCCGCGCTGCGGTTCGTAAGGACCGTGAGCGCGATAGCCGTAGAGCTGGCCGAGCTTGGCGTTCGGCAGGTAGCCGTGCCAGACCTGATCGGTGCACTCGGGCAGGTTCAGGCGCTCCAGCTCGCGCTTGCCGGACGGATCGAACAGGCACAGCTCGATCCTGTCGGCATGCGCCGAGAACACCGCGAAGTTGACCCCGCTGCCGTCCCAGGTGGCACCCAGCGGATAGGGCTGGCCCGCTTCGAGACGGCGGCGTGGCGCGACGATCATGGCCGTTCCCGGCCGTCGGCGACCAGCATCAGGCAGGCCAGCGGCGGGATGTTCAGCGTGAGGCTCGCCGGCCAGCCGTGGCTGGGCGTGTTGCTGGCTTCGATGACCCCGAGGTTGCCGACATTGCTGCCGCCGTAACGCGCCGAGTCGCTGTTCAGGCGCTCCTGCCAGCGTCCGGGCTGCGATACCCCGAGCCGGTAGCCTCGGTGCACGGTCGGCGTGAAATTGCAGACCACCAGCACCGCCGGCGCCACGCCGGTCGGATCGAAGCGCAGCCAGGCGAAGATGCTGTTGGCGGCATCGTCGACAACCACCCAGCGGAAGCCGCGCGCATCGCAGTCGCCGCGATGCAGGGCCGGTTCATCGCGATACAGCGCGTTGAGATCGCCGACCCATTGCTGCAGGCCGGACTTGAGCGGATCGGCGAGGCCAGCCCAGTCCAGTTGCGTGTCGTGGTTCCACTCGCGTTCCTGAGCGATCTCGCCGCCCATGAACAGCAGCTTCTTGCCCGGGTAGCCCCACATCAGGCCGTAGTAGGCGCGCAGGCCGGCGTGGCGCTGCCAGGCATCGCCCGGCAGCTTGGCGACCAGCGCCTTCTTCAGGTGCACTACCTCGTCATGCGACAGCGGCAGCACGAAGGCCTCGGCGTGGGCGTACATCAGGCCGAAGGTGATGTCCGCGTGATGCCAGCGACGATGCACCGGCTCGCGCGCCATGTACTGCAAGGTGTCGTGCATCCAGCCCATGTTCCACTTGTACGCAAAGCCGAGGCCACTCTGCCCGGGGGGGGCGGTGACCCCCGGCCAGGAAGTCGATTCCTCGGCGATCACGATCGCCCCCGGGCAGCGCTCGGCGATCACCGCATTCAGCTCGCGGACAAAGGCGACCGCTTCGAGGTTCTCGCGGCCACCGTGGACGTTCGGTATCCACTGGCCGGCCGGGCGCGAGTAGTCCCGGTGCAGCATCGAGGCGACCGCGTCGACTCTCAAGCCGTCGATGCCATAGTGCTCGATGAAGTGCAGCGCGCTGCCGATCAAGAAGCCGCGCACCTCGTTGCGGCCGTAGTTGTAGATCAGCGTGTTCCAGTCCGGGTGATAGCCCTCGCGCGGGTCTTCGTGCTCGTAGAGCGCGGTGCCATCGAAGCGGCGCAGGCCGTGGCTGTCGGCCGGGAAGTGCGCCGGCACCCAGTCGAGGATCACGCCAAGGCCTGCGACATGGCAGGCGGTCACGAAGCGGGCGAAGGCTTCCGGCGTGCCATAGCGCGCGGTCGGTGCGTACAGGCTCAGCGGCTGATAGCCCCAGCTGCCGCCGAACGGGTACTCCATCACCGGTAGCAGTTCGATGTGGGTGAAACCCAGTCCCGCGACATAGGGCACCAGACGGGCAGCGAGCTGGTCCCAGTCCGGCGCGGTGCCGGCGCCGAAATCGTTGCGCTGCCAGGAGCCGGCATGCAGCTCGTAGATCGAGATCGGAGAATCGCGGCGCTGGCGCAGCAGGCGCTCGCTCAATGCCGCCACCGGTGGCGCGGCGGCGGCCACCACCGAAGCGGTACCCGGCGGCGCCTCGGTCTGACGGGCGTAAGGATCGGCCTTCAGCACCCGCGTGCCGTCGGTGGCGATGATCTCGAACTGGTACAGCGCCCCGGCCTCAAGACCTGGCACGAACAGCTCCCAGACCCCGGCTCCAGGCCGCAACCGCATCACCTGATCGCGGCCGTCCCAGGCATTGAAATCGCCGACCACGGCGACACTGCGCGCATTCGGCGCCCAGACCGCGAAGCGCACGCCGGGCACGCCGTCGATGGTCATCGGCTGCGCACCCATGACCCGGCCGAGTTCGCGATGGCGGCCTTCGGCAAAAAGGTGGAGATCCAGTTCGCCGAGCAGGCTGCTGGCGACAGGAGACGGCATTTCAACGGATCGGCTCATCGGCAGCGCGGGAGACTCGGGAATACGACAGGCGACGACAGGAGTGCGCTCGATGTTCACATGCTAGGCGGGTGACCGGGTGGCATCGAATTCGCATGCTTCGTGCCGCCGCACCGAACTGGTGCACGATCCGACCCACGGTTCGAGCGCGGCGCCCATAATCCATTTACCGATGCGGTACCCGTTGCCGGGAGAGCGAGTCCTTGTCCACGCAGCCCGAAGTACGTTTTGTCAGTCGTGCCACGCGCGAAACCCTGGCCCTGGTGATGGCCGGCGGCCGCGGTTCGCGGCTCAAGCAGCTGACCGCGAACACCGCGAAGCCGGCCGTGCCGTTTGGCGGCAAGTTCCGGATCATCGATTTCACACTGTCCAATTGCATCAACAGCGGCGTGCGCCGGGTCGGCGTGCTGACCCAGTACAAGAGCCACGCGCTGATCCGCCATCTGCAGATGGGCTGGGGCTTCATGCGCGGCCAGTTCGGCGAGTTCGTCGAACTGTTGCCGGCCGAACAGCGCAGCGAGGGCACCAGCTGGTACACCGGCACCGCCGACGCGGTCTACCAGAACATTCCGTTCATCCTCCAGCACCAGCCTGCCCACGTGCTGATCCTGGCCGGCGACCATATCTACAAGATGGACTATGGCCCGATGCTCGCCCAGCACGTCGCCACCGGCGCTCAGGTGACCGTCGGCTGCCTCGAGGTGCCGCTGCATGACGCCACCGAATTCGGCGTGATGACCACGGACGACGCCAAGCGCATCGTCCGCTTCGATGAAAAGCCGGCCAATCCGCAGCCGATGCCCGGCAAGCCCGACGTGGCGCTGGCGAGCATGGGCATCTACGTGTTCGACGCCCGCTTCCTGCTCGACTTCCTCAACCGCGATGCCGGGGTCAACGAGTCCAGCCACGACTTCGGCCACGACATCATCCCCAAGGCGATCGCCGAAGCTGCGGTCTACGCCTACCCGTTCCGCGATCTCTACGACAACGGCAAGCAGGGCTACTGGCGCGATGTCGGCACCGTCGACGCGTTCTGGCAGGCCAACCTGGAACTGACCGACGTTCTGCCGGAGCTGAACCTCTACGACGACCGCTGGCCGATCTGGACCCACGCCGCCCAGCTGCCGCCAGCCAAGTTCATCCTCGACAAGCCAGGGGAACGCGGCTATGCGGTAGATTCGATGGTCAGCGCCGGCTGCATCGTCGCCGGTGCCGAGGTACGCAACTCGGTGCTGTTCAACAATACCCGCGTCGAGACCGGCAGCTGGATCAGCCAATCGGTGCTGCTGCCCGGAGTCACCGTCGGCCGCAATTGCCGGATCAACAAGGCGGTGATCGACGAGAACTGCGTGATCCCGGACGGCACCCAGATCGGCGAAGGCACCGATGGCACGCCCAGCTACTACCATGTGACCAAGAGCGGGGTGACCCTGGTGACCAAGGAAATGCTGGAGTCCTGATGAAGGTTCTGTTCGCGGCCAGCGAAGCGCTGCCGCTGGTGAAAACAGGCGGGCTGGCCGACGTCGCCGGCGCCTTGCCCGGCGCGCTGGCCGCACTCGGCGTCGACATCCGCGTGGTGCTGCCGGCCTATCGCGGCACGCTCGACAAGCTCGTCGACCGCAAGCCGCTCGGCGAGCTGCTGGTCCGTGGCCAGCGCTTCGTGGTCTGGGAGGGCACGGTCGGTCACGGCAAGGTCCGCCACTGGCTGATCGACTGCCCTGCGCTATACGCCCGCGAAGGCGATCCCTATCACAATGCCCGGCAACAGCCCTGGTCCGACAATGCCTGGCGCTATGGCTGTTTCGCCGAAGCGATCGCCCGGCTGGCCCTCGGCGAGGGCTGCGGCGGCTGGAAGGCGGACGTCGTCCACGGCAACGATTGGCAGACCGGCCTCGCGGCCGCCTGGCTGAAGCTGCTGCGCGACCCGGCGCCGCGCTGCGTGTTCACCATCCACAACCTCGCCTACAGCGGCCTGTTCCCGCGCAGCGCCTTCGAAGCGCTGGGTCTGCCGCCCGGCTGGTGGGCGATCGAGGGCCTGGAGTTCCATGGCCAGATGTCGATGCTCAAGGCCGGCCTGCACTGGGCCGACGCGATCACCACGGTCAGTCCGAACTACGCGCGGGAAATCCGCACGGCACGCTTCGGCCAGGGCTTCGAAGGCCTGCTCGAACATCTTTCGCCGAGGCTGCACGGCATCCTCAACGGCATCGACGAAACGTTCTGGAACCCGGCCACCGATCCCTATCTGGCGCAGACCTACAACGCCGCCAGCCTGCGCGCCGGCAAGGCCGCGAACCGCGCGGCGCTGTCCGCCGAGCTGGGCCTGCCACAGGACAACGGCAAGCTGCTGGTCGGCCTGATCGGCCGGCTCACCGAACAGAAGGGTTTCGACGTGGTACTCGCCGCCCTGCCCGAGCTGATGCAGTTGCCGATCCAGCTGGCGATGCTCGGCGCCGGCGACCGCATCCTCGAAGCCTCGTTCGCGGCCGCGGCCGCTCGTTACCCGGGTCGCATCGGCCTCAAGCTCGGCTACGACGAACGCCTGGCGCATCGCATCGAGGCCGGTGCCGACCTGTTCCTGATGCCATCGCGTTTCGAGCCCTGCGGCCTGAACCAGATGTACAGCCAGCGCTACGGCACGGTGCCGGTCGTCCATCGGGTCGGCGGACTCGCCGATACCGTCGTCGACGCCAGCCCGCGGACTCTGAAGAACGGCACTGCGACCGGCGTCGTGTTCAACGATGTCGATGTCGGCGGCGTCGTCTGGGGCATCCGCCGCGGCCTGGAACTGCTGGCCGATCCGGTTGCCCGCGTCGGCCTGCAGTACAGTGGCATGAGCCGCGACTTCTCGTGGACGACCGCGGCGAAGCAGTACCTCGCGCTGTATCGCTGAACGAGGCTGAGCGGGCCCCGGCCCGCCCAAGACGCTTCAGGTAGCGACCAGCACGAGCACCAGCAGCAAGGCCAGCAACAGCGCCGCCACCAGCAGCTTGCGGGACGGTGCAAGAGTTGACTGCGGCACCGAGGCCGCGCGCTCAGCGGGAGGGACAGCGTCCGGCTGCCACGTTGCGGCGGGTTCGGCTGTGGCCATCAGCAACGCCAGCAGTTGCCGTCGCTGCTGCCGGAACTCGGCCTGGCTCAGGGCGCCGCTGCGCTGGCGCTCTGCCAGCGCCGTCAGGGCTTCGTTGAACTCGATCGGCTGCACCGCCATCTCAGCCCGGCACCCGGACCACGATCGCCGACACGTTGTCGCGAGCGCCGCGCGCCAGGCAGCAGGCGAAGATATCGTCGATCGCCGTTTCCGCCGACGGCGATCGACGCAGGATCTCGGCCAGCTCCTGGTCGGACATTTCCTTGTTGACGCCGTCGGTGCACAACAGCAGCTGGGTGTCGGCCTTGACGGCCACCGCCAGCCAGTCGATCGCCAGCGCCTGATCGGCGCCGATCGCCCGAGTCAGCACGCCGCCGCCGGCCCAGCCGGACTGCGTCGTTTCGCCGTGCAGCGGCAGCTGGGCGTGATCGACCGTCACCTGGCGCAGCACGCCGTCATCGAAGCAGTAGACGCGGCTGTCGCCGACCCAGCCGCAGAGGCCGATGCCGTCGCGGATCAAGGTCAGCGCCACGGTCGAGCCGATCAGGTCGACGCGGCGCTGCTGCGCCAGCTGGCGCAGCTCCTCGTGGACCGCGAGCAGGGCATCGTCGACGGCGTCGACAGCGTCCGGTGCCGACAGGTCGGCGTCGACCCCTGCCAGCCGCTCGGCGATCAGCGCGCTGGCGACATCACCGGCGGAATGGCCGCCGAGGCCATCGGCAACGACCCAGAGCCCGGCGTCGTCGCGGCTCAGGATGGCATCCTCGTTGCGCTTGCGGACCTTGCCAAGATCGGTGCGGCCCGCGGACCGGAAAACGCCCATGTGACTCTCCAATGCCGCCCGCACGGAACCTGCGCGGTACTGGATCTATCGTACCGTGCGCGGCTTCGCGAATCGCCTGGGGTGACATCGACAGCCCTCCGGCAGATCGGCCATCCCTGCGAGCCGCGGCGGTCAGCGGCTTGGCCGCAACCGGATGCTGTCGCCGCAGTTGCTGCTCGGCAGGCAGGCGGACTCCAACCGCTCGAAGCGGCGGTCGCGGCAGAGCCAGATCGAGTCCAGCTGGCTGCGCTTGCACTGCAGGACGACGGCTTCCGGCTTCAGCCCGGGGTTGTCACCGGTGATCGCTGCGATTACTTCGGCCGGTGTACTGACCAGTTCCGGGTGATGTACGCGCCTTTTGTGGACGACTTGTGGGCGACCTAAAAAACAAAACCCGATACCTCGCGAGAGGCACCGGGTCAGTTCGCTGTAAGTAGAAGGACTTACGACAGCATTGGCTGGGAGACTAGGACTCGAACCTAGATAAACAGAGTCAGAATCTGTTGTCCTGCCATTAGACGATCTCCCAAAAACCTTGAAGCTTTCGACGCTGGCAGCGTCTCGGAAGACACTGCCATGGGTTTCCCCGATTGGTCGATTAGCGCTTCGAGTACTGCGGAGCGCGACGGGCGCCGTGCAGGCCGACCTTCTTACGCTCGACTTCACGTGCATCGCGGGTCACGAGACCTGCGGCACGCAGGCCAGGACGCAGCGCCTCATCATACTTGATCAACGCACGAGTCAGACCATGGCGAATCGCGCCGGCCTGGCCATTCGGGCCGCCGCCGGAGACGGTGACCTTGATGTCGAAGCGACCGACGCAGTCGGATACTTCGAGCGGCTGGCGAACCAGCATGCGCGAGGTTTCGCGGCCAAAGTAGGCCTCGACGGTCTTGCCGTTGATGACGATGTCGCCCTTGCCCGGGCGGATGAAGACACGGGCGGCGGCGGTCTTGCGACGGCCGGTGCCGTAATGCTGGTCAGCGGGCTGCTTGAGCGTGGCCATGGATTAACCCTTGATCGTGAAGGTGGTGGGCTGCTGCGCGGTGTGCGGGTGCTCGGCACCGGCATAAACCTTCAGCTTGCGGTACTGCGCGTAGCCCAGCGGGCCCTTCGGCAGCATGCCCTTGATCGCCTTCTCGATGACGCGTTCCGGATGCTCGGCCATCATCTTGCCCAGCGTCGTGAACTTGATGCCGCCCGGATATTCCGTGTGGCGCCAGTAGATCTTGCCTTCCGCCTTGTTGCCGGTCGCGCGGATCTTGTCGGCATTGATGACGATGACGTAGTCACCGGTATCGATATGCGGCGTGAATTCCGGCTTGTGCTTGCCACGCAGACGGCGGGCGACTTCGGAAGCGAGACGACCCAGGACCACGCCTTCGGCGTCGATCAAAGTCCAGTCACGCTTCGCATTTTCATTGGTTGCGAAATAAGTGCTCATTTTCCTGCTCTGGATGCCCCGCAGGCTTGCGCCTGGAGGTAGTTATTGTTCGGTCGCAGCGATGATTTGCGGCGACGTCGGGTACAGCGAGGCGCGGATTGTAGTGGGCGAACCCCGCGCGCGCAACCGGGTTGTCGGCGCACAAACGCTGCAGCGGCTGAAAGGCACCGCAGACTCAGTGGCCGAAGTTGATCCGGGCTTCGAGATTGGTCCGCGAATCGGCGTTGGCCAGCGCCTCGTCCAGCGAGATCAGGCCGTCGTCGTAAAGGCGATGCAGCGAGGCGTCGAAGGTCTGCATGCCCTTGTCCGAGGACTGGTTCATTGCTTCGCGGATCTCGTCGATCCGGCAGCCGACGATCAGATCCTGCACGAACGGCGTGTTGACCAGCACCTCGACGGCGGCGACGCGCCGGCCATCGAGGCGCTTGACCAGGCGCTGGGAAATGATCGCCCGCAGGCTCAGAGAAAGGTCGAGGTAGAGCTGTGCGCGCAGCGAATCCGGATACAGGTTGACGATCCGCTGCAGCGCCTGATAGGCGTTGTTGGCATGCAGGGTCGAGATCGCCAAGTGGCCGGTATTGGCCAGCTGCAGACAGGCATCCATGGTTTCGCGCGAACGGATCTCGCCGATCTGGATCACGTCCGGCGCCTCGCGCAGCGCCGAGTGCAACGCCCGCTCGTAGCTGACCGTGTCCTGGCCGATCTCGCGCTGGTTGATGATCGAGCGCTTGTTGCCGTGGACGAATTCAATCGGGTCCTCGATGGTCAGGATGTGGCCGGCCGCATGCTCGTTGCGATGGTCGATCATCGCCGCCAGGGTCGTCGACTTACCGGAACCGGTGGCGCCGACCATCAGCAGCAGGCCGCGCTTCTGCATCACCATCTGTGCCAGCGTGTCCGGCATGTTCAGCTCGGCCAGCTTCGGCACCTCGGACTTCACGTAGCGCAGCACCATCGCCACCGTGCCGCGCTGGGTGAACACATTGACCCGGAAGCGCCCCAGCCCGCCAGCCTCGGTGGCGACGTCGATCTCGCGCTCGCGCTCGAAGCTTTGCTGCTGCTCGGTGCTCAGAATCGACGCGGCCAGCTCGCGGATGAACTCGCTGGTCAGCAGGCTGCGGCCGACCGGGCGCATCTCGCCGTCGATGCGCAGCATTGCCGTGGCGCCGACGCTGAAGTAGAGATCCGAGGCATTGTGCTCGACCGCCAGCTTCAGGTAGGCAACGATCTTCTGCATGCCTATCTCCGCACCAGCTGGCCGTCGTTGTCGTCCTTCATCTTCAGGCCCTTGACCGCCGGATCGTCGAGCAGGTTCTCGCGCATGCGGCGCGACTCCAGCTTCACCTTCAGGCGCAGCTCGTTCTGGGAATCGGCGTTGCGGATCGCTTCGTCGTAAGCGATCTGGCCGCTCTCGAACAGCTGGAACAGGTACTGGTCGAAGGTGACCATGCCCTGCTCGTTCGAGCGGGTCATCACTTCCTTGATGCCGACCACTTCGCCCTTGAAGATCAGGTCGGCGATCAGCGGCGAGTTGAGCATGATCTCGACCGCCGGCACCCGGCCGCCGCCTTCCTTGCGCACCAGCCGCTGAGAAATGATCGCGCGGAGGTTCAGCGACAGATCCATCAGCACCTGCTCGCGCTTTTCCTCGCTGAAGAAATTGATCACCCGATCGAGCGCCTGGTTGGCGCTGTTGGCGTGCAGGGTCGACAGCACGAGGTGGCCGGTCTCCGCGAAATTGATCGCGTACTCCATGGTTTCCCGGGTGCGGATCTCGCCGATCTGGATGACGTCCGGCGCCTGGCGCAACGTGTTCTTCAGCGCCGCCTCCCAGCTCAAGGTGTCGGTGCCGACTTCGCGCTGGGTGATCATGCAGCCGAGGTGGGGATGGACGTACTCGACCGGGTCCTCGATGGTGATGATGTGGCCCTTGGAGTTGGCATTGCGATGGCCGAGCATCGCGGCCAGGCTGGTGCTCTTGCCGGAACCGGTGGCGCCGACCATCAGGATCAGGCCGCGCTTGGCCATCATCACCTCCTTCAGGCTGGCCGGCAGGCCGATCTGGTCGAAGCTCGGAATGTCGGTGGTGATGGTCCGCAGCACGCCGCCGACCTGGCCCATCTGCACGAAGGCGCTGACCCGGAAGCGGCCGATCGCCGGGGGATTGATCGCGAAGTTGCACTCGTTGGTCGCTTCGAACTCCTTGAGCTGGCGATCGTTCATCAGCGAACGGATCAGCAGCGCCGAGTTCTGGCCGGTCAAAGGCTTGTCGGTGACCGGCGTCAGCTGGCCGTCGAGCTTGACCGCCGGCGGGAAGCCTGCGGTGAGGAACAGGTCCGAAGCACCCCGGGTCTTCATCTGCACGAGCAGGTGCTGGATCAGCTTGATTGCTTCGTCGCGTTCCATCTTGCGGCCTCTTGAATGGTTTTCAGCGCTGCCTTACGAGGGCGCAAACAGCTTCTGCCGGCACCCCCGGGCCTGGCCGTCGTCGGCCAGGCATGGAAAAAAATGACGGCTGCGAGCAGTGCTCGCAAGACGCCGCTTTTCATGCCGCAAAGTCGGCCTTGTTCTCGGCCTTGGCACGCGCTTCCGCAGGGCTGACCAGGCCCTTCCGGACCAACTCCTTCAGGCACTGGTCGAGCGTCTGCATGCCGTCCTTGGAGCCGGTCTGGATCGCCGAATACATCTGCGCGATCTTGTTCTCCTTGATCAGCGAACGCACCGCCGGCGTGCCGATCAGGATCTCGTGGGCGGCGACCCGGCCGCCGCCGTTCTTTTTCAGCAGGGTCTGGGCGATCACCGCGCGCAGGCCGGTCGACAGCATCGCGCGAACCATGTCCTTCTCGGCCGCCGGGAAGACGTCGACGACACGGTCGATAGTCTTGGCCGCGCTGGTCGTGTGCAGGGTGCCGAACACCAGATGGCCGGTTTCAGCAGCAGTCAACGCCAGGCGGATGGTTTCCAGGTCGCGCATTTCGCCGACCAGGATCACGTCCGGATCCTCGCGGAGTGCCGAGCGCAGCGCTTCGTTGAAACCGAGCGTGTCGCGATGCACCTCGCGCTGGTTGATCAGGCACTTCTTCGACGGGTGGACGAACTCGATCGGATCCTCGACGGTGAGGATGTGGCCGTACTCGTTCTCGTTGATGTGGTTGATGATCGCCGCCAGGGTCGTCGACTTGCCGGAGCCGGTCGGGCCGGTGACCAGCACCAGGCCGCGCGGCGTCTCGGCGATGTCCTTGAAGATCGGCGGACACTTCAGGTCCTCCAGCGACATGATCTTCGACGGAATGGTGCGGAACACGCCGCCGGCGCCACGGGCATGGGTGAAAGCGTTGACGCGGAAGCGCGCAAGGCCGGGAATCTCGAACGAGAAGTCGGTCTCGAGAAATTCGTCGTAGGCCTTGCGCTGCTTGTCGTTCATGATGTCGTAGAGCATCGCGTGCACCTGCTTGTGCTCGAGCGGCGGCAGGTTGATGCGCTTCATGTCGCCATCGACGCGGATCATCGGCTCCACTCCGGCGGACAAGTGCAGGTCCGAAGCTCCCTGCTTGACGCTGAAGGTCAACAGCTGCGCGATATCCAAGACCTGCTCTCCCCGAGGGTTGCGACTGCCGCGGGCCTCGCCCAAGTGGCGGCCGTTGCTGGCAAATTACCGACCTATGAGACCTTACTTCAAGTCCGCATGAATACCGTTTCCGACCGGCTGACGGATATCCGCCGACGACTGGCAGCCGCCTGCGCGCGGGCCGGCCGGGTGCCCGGAGACGTAACCCTGGTCGCCGTCTCCAAGACCTTCGACGCCGACGCCGTCGCCGAAGTCGCGGGCCTCGGCCAGCAGCACTACGGCGAAAGCTACATGCGTGAAGCGCTCGACAAGATCGGCCTCGCCGAATCGCTCGCCGGACGCCGATTGGTCTGGCATTTCATAGGCCCGATCCAGGGCAACAAGTGCCGCGCGCTGGCTGGCGCCTTCGCCTGGGCACACGGCGTCGATCGCCTGAAGATTGCCGAGCGCCTGTCGGAGCTGCGCGCCGCCGATTCACCGCCGCTGGAAGTCTGCGTGCAGGTCAACGTCTCCGGCGAAGCGAGCAAGGGTGGCGTAACACCGGACGAAGCCGCAGCGCTGTGCGCCGGCATCGCCCGGCTGCCGCGCTTACGCCTGCGCGGCCTGATGTGCATCCCGGCGCCGGTCGACGATCCGGAACACTCACGCGCCTCGTTCCGCCTGCTGCGCGAGCTGCGCGACGCCATTCGCTCCTCGGGCAGCGTCGATACCGGCCTGTTCGACCAGCTGTCGATGGGCATGTCCGACGATTTCGAGGTCGCGATCGACGAAGGCGCGACCTTGGTGCGGATCGGTTCGGCGCTGTTCGGCGCGCGCGCCGGCTAGTACC
>UEXO01000013.1_pt1 | contig 43439 bp, 39 predicted proteins | sample 4301131 | NCBI WGS metagenome assembly UEXO01 (sample SAMEA4773185, study PRJEB27434) | metagenome | biome: 2259; feature: agricultural soil; material: soil | place: USA | collected 2014-09 | depth 0.25 m | reverse complement strand
CACCTGGCATCGCCTGGTCGACGAACTCGGCCTCGACGGCATGGTCCGCCAGTTGGCCCGGCACTGCGTCTGGCTCAGCCACGAAGGCGGCAGGCTGCGCTTCGTGCTCGATCCTCGCGCCAAGCACCTGCTGACCGACGAGCGCCGCGGCGCCGTGCAGGCGGCGCTGGTCGCCAAGCTCGGCCCGCTGACGCTGGACATCGCGGTGGAGGCCAGCCCGCCCGGCCTGCTGCACCCGGCCGCGGCCGAGGAGCAACGCCTGATCGACCGCCAGCGCGATGCCGAGAAAGCCATCGAGCAGGACCCGGTGGTGATTAGCTTCCGCACACTGTTCGGCGCCACGGTACGGGCCGGTTCGATCCAGCCCATCGACTGACCGGCGATAGCCCGTCCCCACCGACACCCCCGATTGAAGTTCACCCGCGTGGCCCCATCCTCGACGATCGAGCCCGCAAGAACCCCGTAGGAGAGATGACGAAATGAAAGGTCCGCTCGCGCAGCTGATGCAGCAGGCGCAGAAGGCGCAGGAAACGATGAAAAAGGTCCAGGCCGAGATCGCCGCCGCCGAGATCACCGGCGAAGCCGGTGCCGGCATGGTCAAGATCACGCTGAACGGCAAGCACGAAGCCAAGCGCGTGCTGATCGACCCGGAAGCGCTGAAGGAAGACAAGGAATTCCTCGAAGACCTGATCGCCGCGGCGATCAACGACGCTGCGCAGAAGCTGGAGCGTCACTCGGCCGACAAGATGTCCAAGGTCACCGCCGGCATGAACCTGCCGCCGGGCATGGGCTTCTGAAGCCAGCCAACCAGTCCAGCGAAGCCGACCGATGGCTACCTATTCGCCGCGCCTGAACCGGCTGATCGAAGCACTGCGTCGCTTGCCCGGGGTCGGGCCGAAATCTGCGCAGCGGATGGCTTTCCATCTGCTCGACCGCGATCGCGACGGCGCCGCCTACCTGACGACGACCCTGGCCGAGGCGCTGACCGGCATCGAGCGCTGCCCGAGCTGTCGGATGTTCCGCGAGGACCAGCAGTGCCGTTACTGCGCCGACGCCCGCGCTGCGACCGGCCAGCTGTGTGTCGTCGAAGCACCCGCCGACCTGCTGGCGATCGAGAACGCCGCCGGTTATCGCGGCCGCTACTTCGTGCTGATGGGCAAGCTGTCGCCGCTCGATGGCATCGGCCCGGCCGAGCTGGGGCTTGAAACCTTGGCGAGCCTGCTTGCCGGCGGCTCGGTGCGCGAGCTGATCATCGCCATCAATCCGAGCGTCGAAGGCGAGGCTACCGCCTACTATCTCGCCGAACTGGCGCGTAGCCAGGACGTGACCGTCACCCGCATCGCCCACGGCGTGCCGATGGGCGGCGAGCTGGAATACGTCGATGGCGGCACCTTGGCGCGGGCCTTGAACGGGCGCCTGCCGGTCTAGTACAGGGAGCGGCCGGTCGACGATCTCGCAGTCTCCGGCCGCTACCCTGAAGCCGGAATCAGTACGGCGTGCTGCTCGGAGCCGGCAGCACCGGAATGGCCGGCAAGCGGCTGCGGGCGGCGGCGAACTGGCCGTTGATGTCCGGGAAGGCGAGCGGGCCGGTGCTCGTCACCTTGATGAACTTCTGGAACGTCGGATTGTTCGCATAAGGCGCCACGGCGCCATTGAGCGCCTTGCTGATCGTGAATGCTGGTCCATCGAGGCTCGGCAGGCTCGCGAGGCCCGGGAGCTGACCGCTGCCGAGGGCCAGCAGCGGTGGATTGAAGCCGATGGTTTTCCCGGTGAAGCGCTCGAAATAGCCGATGAAGATCCGGCTTCCGGCATTGACATCGCCTGCGGCGAACGCAGGAGCGAATTTGACGCCGAAGAAATTCCCCAGGTTTCCGACCAGATTGGACGGCAGGGTGCCGGTGTATAGCGGACCGGCCTGAGCCAGCACCTGAGCCGGCGAGGTCAGGGACAGCAGCAATGCAGCCACGGACAGCACAGTTCTGTTCATCGGGATCTCCTCTCAATGGTTCTGGTGGTGGGTCTTGTGACCGCCGTGCCCACGAACACTGAGAGTAACGCCGTTTCGAAAAATGTGATGACAGCGTCAGGCGGCCGGTCTGGGCGGCTCCGAAACCAGCCGCGCCAGCAGCGCCTGCAGCAGCGGCGCCCGCTGTGCCGGATCCTCGAGTTCCTTGGCGGTGATGTTCAGCCGCTTCTGGCCCTCGAGCTTGTAGACCTTCGGCTGGCTCTGGATCAGCTTGATCAGCTTGATCGGCTCGATCGAAGGTTGAGGCCCGAAATCGAGCATCGCGGTCTTGGCACCCGCGCGGATCTTCACGAAGCCGGCCGCTTCGCCGAGCTGGCGCAGGCGGGCAGCATCGAACAGGCGCTCGGCCTGTGGTGGCGGCAGGCCGAAGCGATCGATCAGTTCGACTTTCAGCTCGTCGAGCTGATCCTGGCTGCGGGTTTCGGCGACACGCTTGTAAAGCACCAGACGGGTGTGGACATCCGGCACGTAGTCGTCCGGAATCAGCGCCGAGGAACCGAGATCGACTTCGCAGGGCGCATGGCCGAATGGGGCGTCGTCGATGCGGCCGCCCTTCAGCGCCCGCACCGCGTTGGCCAGCAGTTCGGCGTACATCGTGAAGCCGATCTCCTCGATCTGGCCGCTCTGGTTCTCGCCCAGCAGTTCGCCGGCGCCGCGGATTTCCAGATCCTGCGTCGCCAGCGCGAAACCGGAACCCAGTTCGCCGAGTTCCTCGATCGCCTGCAGGCGCTTGGCGGCGTCCTCGGTCAGGCTGCGCTTCGACGGCACCAGCAGGTAGGCGTAGGCACGGTGGTGGCTGCGGCCGACGCGGCCGCGGAGCTGGTGCAGCTGGGCGAGGCCGAGGTGGTCGGCGCGGTCGATCAGGATGGTGTTGGCGGTCGGCACGTCGATGCCGGATTCGATGATCGTCGTGCAGACCAGGATGTTGAAGCGCGCGTGGTAGAAGTCGAGCATCACCTGCTCGAGCTCGCGTTCGCGCATCTGGCCGTGGGCGAAGCGCACCTTGCCTTCCGGCACCAGCGCCTGGATCTCGCCGGCAAAGCGCTCGATGTCCTTGACCTCGTTGTGCAGGAAATACACCTGACCGCCGCGGCGCAGTTCGCGCAGGCAGGCTTCGTAGACCAGCGCCGAATCCCACTCGGCGACGAAGGTGCGGATCGCCAGTCGTGACGGCGGCGGCGTGGCGATGATCGACAGATCGCGCAGGCCCGCCATGCTCATGTTCAGGGTGCGAGGGATCGGTGTCGCGGTCAGCGTCAGCAGATGCACTTCGGCGCGCAGGTTCTTCAGCCGTTCCTTGTGGCGGACGCCGAAGCGATGTTCCTCGTCGACGATGACGAGGCCGAGATCGGCGAAGCGCACGTCGTCCTGGATCAGGCGGTGAGTGCCGATGACGATGTCGACCTGGCCCTTGGCGAGATCGTCGAGCAACTGGTTCTGCTCCTTCGCCGTGCGCAGGCGGCTCAGGCCGGCGATGCGGATCGACGGCCGCTCCGGGTCTTCGCCGACGCTTTCCGCGTACTGTGCGAAGCGGTCGCGGAAATTCTTCTCGTGCTGCTGGACCAGTAGGGTGGTCGGCGCCAGCACGCAGACCTGCTTGCCGTTCGAGGCGGCGACGAAGGCGGCGCGCAGCGCCACTTCGGTCTTGCCGAAGCCGACGTCACCACAGACCACGCGGTCCATCGGCTTGACCATCGCCATGTCGGCGATCACCGAATCGATCGCTTTCTGCTGGTCCGGTGTGGTCAGGAAACGGAAGCCTTCGGCGAAGCGGGCGTAGCCGGCCTCGTCCAGCGGCAACGCCATGCCTTCGCGGGCGGCGCGGCGAGCCTGGATCTGCAGCAGTTCGGCGGCGACATCCGCGGCGCGCTCCTTGGCCTTGGCGCGAGCCTTGGACCAGCGGTCGGAACCGAGGTTGTGCAGCGGCGCGGCATCGCCTTCGGCACCGGTATAGCGATGGATCTGGTTGAGGCTGGCGACCGGTACGTAGAGCTTGTCGGCGTCGGCGTATTCCAGCACCAGGTACTCGGCTTCGACGCCGCCGGAATCGAGGCGGATCAGACCGCGATAGCGGCCGACACCGTGTTCGACGTGAACCACCGGCGAGCCGAGCTTGAGATCGTTGAGATCCTTGAGGATGGTTTCCGGATCGCGAACCTTGCCGCGCTTGCGAAGCGACACCGGTGCGCGGGCGCCGAACACCTGCGGCTCGGCGATGAGCGCGACATTCGCCGCGCCGAGGTTCAGGCCATCCTGTAGCGGGCCGAGCAGGATGCCGTAGCGATTGGCATCACCGGCGAATGCGGCCCAGCGGTCGTACTGGCGTGGCAGGATGCCGAGTGGCTTCAGCCAGCCGAGCAGGGCTTCGCGACGGCCGGCCGACTCGGCGATGAACAGCACGCGGCCAGTCGAGGTCTTGAGGAAGCTCTTGAGTTCGTCGGCGGTGCCGGTGATCGGGGCGCAGCTGAAGTCGGCGAGGCCGGCAGCAGCTGCGGCCTGCTCGCCCATGCCGATCTGCGGGTAGTAGGCGAGTTCCTCGAGTGCGGTCTTCGGTTCGACGAACAGGTCGGCCGGCTTCATCAGCGGCCGTTCGAGGTTGCCGGAGTAGCGCTCGTAGCGCTCCTCGATCTGTTTCCACTCGGTGGCCAGGGCGGTTTCCAGATCATCGGTGGCGATGATCAGGGCGTGCACCGGCAGGTAGTCGTAGATGGTCGCCGCAGCGGCGGTGTCCGGCGAGAAGAACAGCGGCAGATAGGCTTCGACGCCGCCCGGCATCAGGTTCTTGCTGACCTCGCTGTAGATGCGCGAGCGTGCCGGGTCACCGGGAAAATATTCGCGGTAGCGACGCCTGAAGGTTTCGATACCGGCCTTGTCGGTCGGGAACTCCCGGGCCGGCAGCAGGCGGATCTCGCCGACCTTTTCGGTCGAACGCTGGGTATCCGGGTCGAAGACGCGGATCGATTCGACCTCGTCGTCGAACAGGTCGAGGCGATAGGCGTCGCTGGAGCCCATCGGGTAGACATCGATCAAGGCGCCGCGAACCGCGAATTCGCCCTGGGTCTGCACCTCGGAAACGCTCTGGTAGCCGGCGGCGATCAGGCGTTCGCGGAAGGCATGTGGCGGCAGCTTGTCTCCGGCCTTCAGTAACAGCGCGCGGCCGTCGAGCCAGCTGCGCGGCGGCAACCGCTCAAGCAGGGTGCCGGCGGTGAGGATCATCACGCCGCGAGTCTGGTTCGGCAGCCGATACAGCGCGGCCAGACGATCGGACAGGATTTCCTGGTGCGGCGAGAACGGGTCGTAGGGCAGCGTCTCGGCGTCCGGGAAGTGCATCACCGGCAGCGCAGCACCAGCGAAAAAACGCAGTTCCTCCTCGAGCTTGTAGGCGTGCTGCTCGCCGTTGGTGACCGCGATCACCAGACCATCGTGCCGGGCTGCGGCCTCGGCGATCGCCAGTGCCGCAGAAGCTCCGGGCAGTCCGGCCCAATGCAGACGCGTGCCAGCCTCCGCGGGTAGCGGCGGCGACAGCAGGATCGGCAGGGCTGGCGGCTTGCTCAAGGCCGCGGATTATGGAGGCGCGGGGGCGGTCTGTCAGCCTAGCTGCGGCGGGCCGATGTCGGGCGGCAATCAGACGGCTTCGGGAACTCGCAACATCGCCGCCATCTTGGCGTGATCGATTGCCAGCACGTCGCCGCCGGCCGCCTCGTAGCGCCGCCAGGCGATCTGGATCGGGTCCTGCCGAGTGGTCGCGATCGGATGGCGGCGCGGGTGGTAGCCGCGCCTGAACACCGGCAACGCGGCGAGAAACAGGCGCCCCAGCATCTCGCCTCCGAAGGCCAGTGCTTTCAGCGCCTGCAGGGGCTTGCTCAACCAGCCTTCGTGGCGGGCCATGCGCGGGTACAGGTGCAGGGTTTCCATGGCGATGTGCAGGGCGGCCTTGAGCACCATCCATTTCCGGTACCACTCGTGCTCGCCGTACAGGTGCTTCCAGACCTCGAAGGCGACCGCGCCGTGCTCGATCTCCTCGACCTGATGCCAGACCCAGACTGCCTTCATCACCGGATCGGCATCGGCGAACCAGCGCTCGTGGTGACGCAGGATGATGATGCCGGCGAGGAAGGTGAAGGTTTCGTAGCCGGCGGTGAAGCCGATCCGTTGCTTCACGCCGTCCTCAGTCCCGTGCCGCTTGAACCAGGCGATCGAGGCGTCATCGTGCGCCACGATCTCTGGATAGCGGCGGCGCAGATGTTCGTTGAAGGCGAGCAGGTTGTGCGCGTGATTGGCTTCCTGGCCGATGATCCGGCCGACGTCGCGGCGCAGTCGCTCGTCGCTGATCCGCTCGCGGACCAGACGCAGCGAGGTGACCAGGTAACGCTCGAAGTGCGGCACGTGCATGGCCAGCGCATTGAGGAATACCGAGAACTCGGGCTTGGTTCGGCTCCAGACCACGGCGACCGGCTGGTCGCTTCCGAGCGGGAAGCGGAAGGCCCGAATCGGAAAATCATCCATCGGATGCTGTGAGAGTTGGGCCATGGCTCACTCCTGATTTATTTGTCTCCTCGGCCGGAGCCTAGGGCAAACTGCGCCATAAACCAACAACACGACAACGGGGGGAGCGGACATATGGTAGGCAAGACTTCGGAATCGCTGATCAAGAACGGCCTGGCCGGCCTGCTGCTGGCGCTGATCGGCGGCTTCATGCTGACCTTCAAGATGCTCGGAGGCATCTCCTTCTCGCCGGTGCCGTTGTTCATCGATTACGACCTGCCGGGCACCGTTGCCGGCTGGCGCGCCGTGCACCTCGGCATGTTGCTGAACGGCATGATGGCGATCGTCCTCGGCATGGTCGTGCGCCTTTTCGTGCTCGACGACAGCCAGTCCAGCATCGTGCGCTGGGGCGTGCTGATCGCGCTGTGGGGCAATTTCTGTTTCTACCTGTTCAGCATGTTCGGCTACAACCACGGCCTGACCCTGGGCGGCAACCGTCTCGGCGAAGGCAACTGGGCCGGTGCGGCGGCGTTCGTTCCGGCGGTGGTCGGCGCGGTGACCCTGATCGCGGTGGTGATCGTGCTGCTGCGTTCGCCGATCAAGTCGCCGTCGAACTGATCCTGATTCAGTACCGATGGCCAAATCGCTGAACCCGGGCGCGGCCAAGCTGCGCTACGTCTGCAACAGCTGCGGTGCGGATGCGCCGAAGTGGCAGGGCCAGTGCGCCGATTGCGGCGAGTGGAACACCCTGGTCGAAACCACGACCTCGAAGCCGAAGGCACGCGCCGGCAGCTTTTCGGTGGAACGCAGCGCGGTGCGCCGGCTCGACGAGATCAGCGGCGAGGACAGCGAGCGTATCCCGACGGGTCTGCCGGAACTCGACCGCGTGCTCGGCGGCGGCATGGTTCCAGGCGCGGTGATCCTGATCGGCGGCGAGCCCGGCATCGGCAAGTCGACCCTGCTGCTGCAGGCACTGGCCGCGCTCGAAGGCCGGGTCAGCACCCTGTACGTGACCGGTGAGGAATCGCTGACCCAGGTGAGCCTGCGCGCTCGCCGTCTCGGCCTGCCGCGGCTCGATCTGCCGGTGCTTGCCGAGACCGGCCTGGAAACCATCCTCGACACCCTGAGCCGGACCCGGCCCGGCTTCGTGGTGCTCGATTCGATCCAGACGCTGTACACCGATGCACTGGATGCAGCGCCGGGCTCGGTGTCGCAGCTGCGCGAATGCGCGGCGCAGCTGGTGCGTTATGCCAAGAGCAAGGCCTGCACCATCGTGCTGGTCGGCCACGTCACCAAGGAAGGCGCGATCGCCGGTCCTCGCGTGCTCGAACACATGGTCGACACCGTGCTGTATTTCGAGCAGGACGTCGGCTCGCGTTACCGCATCGTCCGCGCGGTCAAGAACCGCTTCGGTGCGGTCAACGAGATGGGCGTGTTCGCGATGACCGATGTCGGCTTGAAGGAAGTCACCAATCCTTCGGCGCTGTTCCTGTCGCGACACGAACAACCAGTGCCGGGCTCGGTGATTACCGTGACCCGACAGGGCTCCCGGCCCCTGCTGGTCGAGGTGCAGGCGCTGGTCGATGCGACGCAGGGGTCCAATCCGCGCCGCGTCGCGCTGGGTCTCGAGGGCAATCGCATGGCGATGCTGCTGGCAGTGCTCCATCGCCACGCCGGCATTGCACTAGGCGATCAGGACGTGTTTGCCAACGTGGTCGGCGGCATGCGCATCCAGGAAACGGCTGCCGACTTGCCATTGCTGCTTGCGGCGCTGTCGTCTTTCCGCGGCAAGCCGGTGCCCAACGATATCGTGGTGTTCGGCGAGGTCGGCCTGGCCGGCGAGATCCGCCCGGTGCAGGCCGGCGAGGAACGCCTGCAGGAAGCGGCCAAGCACGGCTTCAAGCGGGCGCTGGTGCCGGAAGCGAACAAGCCGCGGAAGAGCGTCAAGCTCGATCTGGAAGTGATCGCCGTGGCCCGTCTCGATCAGGCGCTTGGGCAAATTTGATCCTGCCGCTGCCTGGGACCAGTGCGTACCATGCCACTCAAGGTATCGCTTGCCGCAGTGAAAACCATCCCGGGCAAACCGGGAGGCGGGTAAGCCCCAGGGGTGCCTTCAATGCCGTATGGCGCCGCATCGGTAATCGGTCGAACCAGACCTGACGCGAATCTTGCTTGACCAAAGCGGATTCCGTTCGCATGAGGCTGCTTCTGCACCATCCGATATGTAACGCCGTGCTGCCATGCTGTGGATCGGCTTGATCCGAACCAGTGAACTGAGACGCGTCGACAGGACATCATCGGCTTCGTGCCCTGGCGTCATCCATGGACGCGGACTTTCCTGGCGGTCCGGTCATCTCAGGAAGAGATCGCGTCACTCATTTCAGGAATCAGCAATGTTGCGAATGGATTTTCAGCTGTACCTGCGGGCTCTTCTCAGTGCCGCCCTGTTGCTACCGGGCGCCCCGGCACTGGCGGCCGATACAACGCCGGATCCGATCGTCTTCCCGGCCGTCAGCAACGCCGAGCCCGGCAGCACGGTGATCAGCGCCAGTCAGACGATCACCGGCATCGACAGCAGCGTGCCGATCAGCATCACCGGCGGCCTGTACAGCATCAACGGCGGCGCCTTCACCAGCGCGTCCGGGACGGTCAGCAATGGCAGTTCCGTGCGTGTGCAGGAGGAAGCCTCGACAGCGTTCTACACCTCGACCAGCACCTACCTGAGGCTGGGCTCGCCAGCGGCGACCTACGCTTTCAAGGTGTCGACGCGCAAGATCGACACCATGCCCGATGCCTTCGTGTTCGAGCCGCGCGTCGATGCCGCGCTCGGCAGCGCCCAGACCAGCGAGCCTGCGACGATCAGCGGCCTGGAAGCGGCGGCGGCGATCACCGTCAGCAACGGCGCCTACAGCATCAATGGCGGCGAGTTCACGACGGCCGCCGGCACGGTCGCCAACAATGCCCAGGTGCGCGCCCGCGGCGTCGCCGGCAGCGGCGTCAACCAGTCGACGACGGTGGCGGTGAAGATCGGCGGCGTCACGGGATCGTTCAAGATCACCACGATCAAGACCGTGGACACCACGCCGAACGCCTTCGGCTTCGCGCCGACGACCAACGCCACCCCCGGAAGTGTCCAGACCAGCGCTGCGATCGTGGTCGGTGGTATCAACGCCGACGCCCCGATCTCGGTGACCGGCGGCACTTACAGCATCAATGGCCAGGCGTTCACCAACGCTGCCGGCACGGTCAACAACGGCGACAGCGTGCGCGTCCAGCAGACGGCGTCGTCGAGCCTCTCGACGACGACCACGGCGGTGCTGAAGATCGGCACGGTCAGCGGCAGCTACGCGGTCACCACTGGCACTGCCGACACCACGCCCGATGCCTTCGGCTTTCCGGCTGTCGTCGATGCCCCGCTCGACAGCCTCCAGACCAGCGCGCCGATCACCGTCAGCGGCATCAGCGCTGCAGCACCGGTGTCGGTCTCGGGCGGCCAGTACAGCGTCAACGGCCAGGCCTTCGGCGACGCCAGCTCGACGGTCAACAACGGCGACAAGCTGCGCCTCCGGCAGGTCTCGTCCTCGCAGTTCTCGACCACGACCACGGCGGTGCTGACCATCGGCGGCGTCGCCGGCAGCTGGGAGCTGAGCACGGCTGCGATCGACGACAGCCCCGATCCCCTGCTGTTCGAGGAACAGAAGAACGTCGCCCCGGGGCGGCCGGTGATCAGCAACGCGGTCACCGTCAGCGGCATCAATACCGCGGTGGCGGTGTCGGTCACCGGTGGCTCGTACAGTGTCGATGGCGGTGCCTGGACGACCACACCCGGCAGCGTCAGCAACGGCGCCCAGATCCGTCTGCAGCTCCTGGCCAGCAACAACTTCGGCAGCGCGACCGAGGCCGTGCTGTCGGTCGCCGGCATCAAGGTTCCGTTCCGGATCGCCGCGGTGCCGCTGGAGAAGAGCAAGGACACGCTGATCTTCGCCAGCGTCGCCGGTGTTGCGCCGGGCACGTTCGTGACCAGCAACGCGGTGGTCGTCGCCGGACTCAACCCCGATGCGCCGATCACCGTGGCTGGTGTCGGTGGCTCGTACAGCATCGATGGCGGGCCGTTCACGATCGAGGACGGCGTCATCAACAACGGCTCGTCGCTGCGCCTGCGGCTGGCAATCACCAGCCCGGCGACCACGGCGACGGTCGCGGTGTTCGTCGGTGACAAGACCGGCAGCTTCTCGTTGTCGTCGGCGACGCCGGACACCACGCCGAATGCGTTCAGCTTCACCGCCGGCACCGGCTCGGACATCAATGCCGACAAGACCAAGGGCTTCACGGTGCGCGGCATCAACGCCGCGACGCCGGTGTCGATCGAGGGCGGCAGCTACCAGATCGGCGACGGCCCCTTCACCTCGGCTCCGGGGCTGGTCAACGAAGGCCAGGTGATCACGGTCAGCCTGCGCACGGCGCCGACCTATTCGACGACGACCGGCCTGCGCCTGACCGTCGGCGGTGTCAAAGGCATCTTCAGCATCGCCACCTCGTCGCTGCCCAAGCCACTGATCGAGCCGCTCAATGGCGTCTACGCGACACCGCAGACGATCACCATCTCGGTCCCGGACGGCATCCCGGCCGGTGCGACGCTGTACTACACCACCGATCGCAGCACGCCGAGCCTGGCCTCGACCCCGTACACCGGGCCATTCGTGTTCAGCGGCCACGGGCTGGTGCGTGCCGCGCTGCTCAAGGCCGATGGTTCGGCTGTTGGGCCGATCAGCACCCGGGATTATCAGATCTACGCGATCGGCAATGCCGCGCCGGTCTACGTGTCCGGCGGCACCGACCTCGGTCGCTGGAAGATCTCGCTGCCGATCGGCCGCTTCGCGCGGCCGTTCGAAACCGCACCGCCGTTCCTGCAGGGCTTCGCCAGCCCGCCGTACTTCCAGCCGAATCCGGACGGCTCCGTTGATTTCGCCTCCCCGGTCACTGGCCTGCATTCCCCGGGCAGCGACTTCCCGCGTTCCGAGTTGCGCGAGATGAACGCCGATACCAGCTTCGCATCCTGGCACGTCGGCGATGCGGCGCAGAGCCTGAGCGCGGTGCTGACCGTGACCCAGGCGCCGAGCACCGGCCGCATCGTGATCGGCCAGATCCACGCCGACGACGAAGGCCCGGTGCTGGTGCTGGTCGAGTGGCGCGGCCTGCAGGGCGAGCCGGGCGCGCTGTATCTGTCGATCCGTATCCATCCGGACGACGCCGGACGGCCGACGGTGCTGGTCGGCGACATTCCCTGGGGATCGCTGCTGACTTACCGCATCGACGTGGCACTCGACGGTGTGCTGACCGTCACCGCCAACGGCAAGGTCGCTTCCGTGCAGCTCGATCCCGAATGGACGCGCGAAGGTCTGTACTTCAAGGCCGGCACCTACGTGCTCGACAACGAAGGCAATGCCAGCGAGGGTGGCGCGGCCCGCTTCTACGGCATCCAGCTCGGCGCCGGCTACTAGGCCTGGCCCGCCTGCTCCGGCAGCCGCCGGGGGCGACGGACTCAGCGCAGCACGAACTCGATCGCCAGTCCGGCCAGCGCGCAGGCGCCGATCAGCTTCGGCACGCTGGCGCCGTAGCGCAGCAGTGCGAGCAGCGCCGCGGTACCGATCAGCGCCGCCGGCCATTCGAAGCGGCCTTCGAAGCCGGCCGGCCAAAGCACATGGAAGGCGAAGAACAAGGCCAGGTTCAGGATCACACCGACCACGGCCGCGGTGATGCCGGTCAGCGGCGCGGTCAGACGCAGATCGTCGCGGGTCGCCTCGACCAGCGGCCCGCCGGCGAGGATGAACACGAACGACGGCAGAAAGGTGAACCAGGTCGCTACCGACGCGGCAAGCACCGCCGAGGCGAACAGGTGGCCCGGGCCGAGTGCCGCTGCCAGGGCATCGGTCTGCCAGCCGCCGACGAAGCCGACGAAGGCGACGATCATGATCAGCGGCCCGGGTGTGGTTTCACCAAGCGCCAGGCCGTCGATCATCTGGCCCGGCGACAGCCAGTGGTACTGGTTGACCGACGCTTCGTAGACATAGGGCAGCACGGCGTAGGCGCCGCCGAAGGTCAGCAACGCGGCACCCGAAAAGAAGCCCGCCATCCGGGTGATCGGGTTGTCGAAGCTCAAGGTCGCGACCAGCGCGAAGTAGACAACTGCCCAGAGTACGAGGCCGATCGTCAGCACCCAGAGCAGGCGTGAGGTGCGGTGGGCAGCGTGAGCCACGACGGTATCGTCATCGATCAGACTGGGCAGGGCGCCGGCCTTGGCCTTGCCGTGACCGCCGCCAGCCTTGAAGCGTTCCGGTGCGATGCGGCCGCCAACGAAGCCGAGCACTGCCGCACCGAGCACGATCACCGGGAACGGCAGATGCAGCACGAAGATCGCGACGAAGGCCGCTGCCGCGATTGCCCACAGGGCCGCGTTGTGCAGCGCCCGCTTGCCGATCCGCCAGGCGGCGTGGACGACGATCGCGGTCACCGCCGGCTTGATGCCATAGAGGATGCCGGCGATCACCGGTACCTGGCCCCAGACCAGGTAGGCGGTCGTCAGGCCGATCAGCAGCAGCAGCGAGGGCAGCACGAACAGCGCACCGGCGGCGATGCCGCCACGCGTGCCATGCAGCAGCCAGCCGATGTAGGTCGCCAGCTGCTGGGCCTCCGGGCCCGGCAGCACCATGCAGTAATTCAGCGCATGCAGGAAGCGGCGTTCGGAGATCCAGCGTCGGCGGTCGACCAGTTCGGCGTGCATCACCGCGATCTGCCCGGCCGGCCCACCGAAGGACACGAAACCGAGCCACAGCCAGAAACGCAGGGCCTGCAGGAACGGTAGGCGCGCAGGCGCTTGCGGGCTGGGGCACTGCAGCGATGTCTCGGCAGTCACGGTGGAGATTTCAGGAATGGCGGTCACAAGGCTCCGTCGGGCTGCGAGGCCCAGGCTGGAGCAGATCTTGGACGCGGGCCATCTGGCGGGGCATCGGTGTACAGGGTGTCTGCGGAAACCCCGGCGCGAAGTCTAGCGGGCGTTCCCGGCGCGAAACAATCAACTGGCGCCAGCTACCGCGGGGCGGACGCGCGCGCTCTTGATCGCGTTGGCGCGGACGTCGGTGATCTCGATCCGGTAGCCGCCGATCGCCAGTTGGCGGCCGGGCTTCGGCAGCTCCTGCAACTGCTCCATGACCAGGCCGTTGAGGGTCTTCGGCCCGCCGGTCGGCAGCTTCCAGTTCAGCGACCGATTGAGGCTGCGAATGGTCACCGAGCCGTGCACCAGCACGCTGCCGTCGGCATCGAGATAGACGTTCTTGACTCTAGTTGCCGGGTCCGACGTGAACTCGCCGACCACTTCCTCGAGGATGTCCTCGAGCGTCACCAGACCCTGGATGTCGCCGTATTCGTCGACCACGAAGCCGATGCGCCGCTTCTGGTCCTGGAAGTTCAGCAGCTGCTGGTTCAGCGGTGTGCCTTCCGGAATGTAGTAGGGATCGCGGACCAGGGTCAGCAGGGTTTCCAGGTTGAAGTTGTTCTGGGCGCTGAGGCGTAGCACCTTGCGCAGATGGACGATGCCCTTGAGGTCGTCGATCGAGCCGTCGAACACCGGCAGCCGGGTGTGGCTGGAAGCGATGATCACGTCGCAGATCTTGTCCCAGGGCTCGGAGATATCGATGCCGATGATCTCGTTGCGCGGGATCATGATGTCCTCGACCGTCGCTTTCTCCAGATCGAGGATCGACAGCAGCATGCGCTGGTGGCGCTCGGGAATCATCGCGCCAGCTTCCGCCACCACCGAACGCAGTTCCTCGCTCGACAGGCTGTGCTCGGCGGCGTCCTCGGAGCTGACGCCAAACATCCGCAGCACGCCGTTGGACAGCAGGTTCACCACCCAGACCAGCGGGTAGACGAGCCACTGCAGGGTCGAATAGATGTAGGCCGAAGGAATCGCCACCCGTTCCGGATGCAGGGCGCTGAGCGTCTTCGGGGCGATCTCGCCGAAGATCAGGATGAACACGGTCAGGATGCCGGTGGTCGCGGCGATCCAGGCGCTGCCGTACAGCTCTAGGGTGATCACGGTGGCGATCGCGGTCGACGCCGAATGCACGGCGATGTTGCCGAGCAGGATCATGCCGATCAGCCGGTCCGGCCGCTGCAACAGCTTTTCGGCCAGCTTGGCGCCGCGATGGCCGGATTTCGCCAGATGGCGCAGACGATAGCGATTGAGCGCCATCAACGCCGTTTCCGAGCCGGCGAAGAACGCCGACAGCAGAAGCAGGAAGACCAGCAGGACCAGCAGTGCTACTAGCGTTTTATCGTCCAACTGGTGACAGACCCCATGACCCCCGTGACCGCATTAGACCGGACGCGCAGGGTGGCCTGTCAAGCCTGCCTCCGAATGCTGCGCCTGTCCCGCTTAGTACCAGCTGCGCCCAAGCACTTGTTCGAGAATCAGCTTGGACCCGAAATAGGCCAGCACCAGCACCGCGTAGCCGGCCAGCGCCCAGCGCACCGCGGTGCGGCCGCGCCAGCCGTGACGCAGGCGACCCCAGAGCAGCAGGCCGAAGGTCAGCCAGGCACAGAAGCTGAGCACGGTCTTGTGCACCAGGTGCTGGGCGAACAGGTTGTTGACGAACAACATGCCGCTGACCAGGGTCAGCGACAGCAGGAAGAAGCCGAAGAAGATCAGCTGGAACAGCAAGCGTTCCATGGTCTGCAGCGGCGGCAGACGGTTCAGCAGCATCACGTTCGCCGGCTGGCGCAGCATGCGGTCGACGCTGAGCGTTGCCACGGCCTGGATCGAGGCCAGGGTCAACAGGCCGGCGCTTAGCAATGAAAACACGATGTGCAGGCCGATCTTCCAGTCGGCGAGCGGAATCGGGTGGCCGTGGTCCGTGAACACCGCCGGTGCCAGCGCCCACAGCGCGGTGACCGGGTAGTGGATGATGCCGAGGGCATGCAGCGGCTCGCGGAAACAGAACACCCAGAGCATCAGCGACGACAGCAGGCCGAGCAGGGACAGCGACTCGGCGATGCCGATCACCAGATTCGATCCAGCGATGGCCTGCTGGCTCAAGGCTGCGGCATGGGCCAGCAGTGCCAAGGTCAGGGTCAGGTGTTCGCCTTCGACCTGGGTGCGCAGCGCGCGCCAGCCGGCAAAGGCGTACAGGGTGGCGGCGATCAGACTGAAGGCGAGGGACATGGACGTTCGGTGTAGTCAGTCCGGATAGTAGCGCGGCAGGCGCGGCGCGGGTCGCCGGGATCGAAACCTCGGCGCTCGCAGCCGCGCGTTCGCCGGCGACCAGAACGATCGCGAAAGCAAGGTGTCGCACCACTGCGGCAGTTGGCGGGAATCCGGATTCCCGCATGCTAAATTCGGCCACCGGCCCCAGCGTTGACCACGATGCAGATCAGGATTCTCGGATGTAGCGGCGGCATCGGGCCGGGTCTGCGCACGACGACCCTGCTGATCGACGGCGGCCTGCTGATCGACGCCGGCACCGGTGTCGGCGATCTCGAGCCGTCCGAGCTCGCGGCGATCCACACCGTGGTGCTCACCCATGCCCATCTCGATCATGTCTGCGGCCTGGCGTTCATGGCCGACAACCTGTTCGGCGAGATCGACCATCCACTGCAGGTGCACGCGATCCCGGACACGCTGGCCGTGCTCCGCGAGCACATCTTCAACTGGTCGGTGTGGCCGGACTTCACCCAGCTGCCGACGCCCGAGGCGCCGCTGCTGGTCCTGACTCCGCTGGCGCTCGACGGTGAGCTGCAGGTCGGCGCGCTGCGCCTGCAGCCGTTCAAGGTCCGGCACACGGTGCCCTCGGTTGGCTATCTGGTCCATGCCGGTGACGGTCCAGATGCCGCGGTGTTCGCGTTCACCGGCGACACCTATGCCAGCGACGAGATCTGGACCCAGCTGAACGCCCTGCCGCGGCTCGATCACCTGATGATCGAGGTCGCCTTCCCGAACAGCGAGGCCACGCTCGGCGAACTGTCGCGCCACTTCACGCCGACGCTGCTCGGCGGCGAGCTGGCCAAGCTGCGCCACCGGCCGATGATCCACCTGACCCACCACAAGCCGGGCACCGAAGCGGTGATCACCGCCGAATGCGCGGTGGCGCTGGCGGGTTGGCAGTACCGGCATCTGCGCATCGGCGACGAGATCATCGTCTAGCGGACAACGCTGAGGCTGACGTCCGTCCGGCATAATCGCCGCGTTCCAAAACGCCACGACGCCGCCTGCCCATGTTCGAGAATCTGAGTTCCCGCCTGACCCGCACGCTCGACGTGCTGCGTGGCCAGGGCCGCCTGACCGAAGACCAGGTCAACACCGCTGCCCGCGAACTGCGCATGGCGCTGCTCGAAGCGGATGTCGCCCTGCCGGTGGTCCGCGAGTTCATCGACAAGGTCAAGGCGCGCGCGGTCGGCACCGAAGTCACCGAAAGCCTGACACCAGGCCAGTCGATGCTGCGAGTCGTTCAGCAGGAGCTGACGGCCACGCTCGGCGGCGCGGCCGAGCCGCTGAACCTGCGCACTCAGCCGCCGGCGGTGATCCTGATGGCTGGCCTGCAGGGCTCGGGCAAGACCACCAGCACCGGCAAGCTGGCGCTGCGGCTGCGCGAGGTCGACAAGAAGAAAGTCATCGTCGTCTCCTGCGACGTCTACCGCCCGGCCGCCATCGAGCAGCTGCGCGTGGTCGCAGGCCAGGTCGAGGTCGAATGGTTCCCGTCCAAGGTCGGCGAATCGCCGGTCGAGATCGCCAAGGCGGCGCTGGCCCACGCCAAGCTGCAGTTCGCCGATGTGCTGATCGTCGACACCGCCGGCCGCCTCGGCATCGATGAGGAAATGATGCAGGAGGTCGCGGCGCTTCATGCTGCCCTCAATCCGGTCGAAACCCTGTTCGTCGTCGACTCGATGACCGGCCAGGACGCGGCCAACACCGCCAAGGCCTTCGCCGATCGCCTGCCGCTGACCGGCGTGATCCTGACCAAGACCGACGGCGACTCGCGCGGTGGTGCCGCGCTGTCGGTGCGCCACGTCACCGGCAAGCCGGTCAAGTTCATCGGCGTCGGCGAGAAATCCGGCGCGCTCGAAGTGTTCCATCCGGATCGCATCGCCGCGCGCATCCTCGGCCAGGGCGACATGCTCGGCCTGATCGAGGAAGCGACGCGCAAGGTCGACACCGAAGCCGCCGGCAAGCTGGCAGCCAAGCTGAAGAGCAAGAAGAGCTTCGACCTCGAAGACTTCCGTCAGCAGATGGCGCAGATGGAGCAGATGGGCGACATGGCCTCGATGCTCGAGAAGCTGCCCGGCGGCGCCAAGCTGCAGGCGCAGATGAAGAACGTGAAGCCGGAGAAGGAGGTCAAGCGCGCCGTCGCGATCATCAATTCGATGACCAAGCAGGAGCGCCGTTACCCGGACCTGATCAAGGCTTCGCGCAAGAAGCGCATCGCCACCGGTGCCGGCCTGGAAGTGCAGGAAGTGAATAAGCTGCTGCGCCAGTTCGACCAGACCAAGGAGATGATGAAGAAGCTCCAGGGCGGCGGCATGGCCAAGATGATGCGGGCACTGGCCGGCCGCATGCCGCCGGGCTTCGGGCCGCCCGGTCGCTGAAGCCCCGGCGATGACGGCGATCCGCATCGCCGACTGCGATCCCGGGCATCCGGACGCCACCGCGCTGATCGCCCGCAGCGACGCCTACATGAGCGCGCTGTATCCGGCCGACAGCAATCACTTCGACGGCATCGACAGGCTGCGCCTGCCGAACGTGCGCTTCGTCGCGGTCTGGGACGCCGAGCGCCTGGTTGGCTGCGGGGCGGTCAAGCGTCTCGACGGCCCGCCGGCCTATGGCGAAATCAAGCGCGTGTTCGTCGTCGAGGACTGCCGCGGCCGCGGCATCTCGAAGACGATCATGACGGTGCTGGAGCAGACCCTGCGCGATGCCGGCGTACTGCTCGCGCGGTTGGAAACCGGCATTCATCAGCCGGAGGCGATTGGTCTTTACCGGGCGCTGGGCTACGTCGAGCGTGAGCCGTTCGGCAGTTACCAGCCGGACCCGCTGAGCCTGTTCATGGAGAAGCGGCTCGGTTGAAGTTTTGGCGCTACGGCGCGCCGACGATCCGCCGGTAGTCGTCCGGCGTGTCGATATCGTCCGCGCCTTCCGGCATCGCCACCGCGAGCACGGCGCTGGCGTGCGCTTTCAGCACGCTGCGGGCACCTTCGTCGCCGTCGAGCTCGGCCAGTTCGGCGAGCAGCCGTGCCGGGAACCGGCAGGGCGGGCCGCGACCGTCGCCGTAGTCCGACACCAGGATCGCCTCCGGCTGCCGGTCGGCCCCGGCCAGCAGGCGGGCCAGCGCGACGGCGTCGACCCGGGGCTGATCGGCGAGGCAGAGCAGCAGCGGCTGGTCGATACCGTCGGCGAGCAGCGTGCGGACGCCGCAGGCGATAGAGGCACCGATGCCGCGTGCCCAGTCGGCGTGATCGACGATGCCGACCGGCAGGCCGGCGAGGGCGGCGGCCACCACTTCCCGATGGGCCCCGACGACGATGCGCACGTCGCTGCAGACCGCCAGCGCGGCCAGCGCCGCATGGCGAACCAGACTGTTGCCGTCGGGCAAGGTTTCGACCTGCTTGGCGCGGCCGTAGCGGCTTGCCGCGCCCGCTGCCAGCAGCAGGCCGACCGGTCGGTTCACGCGTGGATCGGTCCGCTGCTGCGGCTCAGCGACTCGGCGGCGCGGCCGCTGGTGATGGCGAGGATTTCGGCACTGATCGCCAGTGCGATTTCCTCCGGCGTTTCCGAGCCAAGGTCGAGCCCGGCCGGTGCCCGCAACTGCGTCGTCGACAGGCCCGAGCCCTCGTAGAGCCGCTCCACGCGCTTGCGCGAGCCCAGCGAGCCGAGATAGGCGAGCGGCTCATTGCCGAGCGCGCGCAGGTAGTCGATGTCGCGGCCGAGGTTATGGGTCATCACCACGGCGAAGCTGCGGCTGTCGAAATCCAGCCGCTCGACGATCTGCTGCGGCGTCGCGGTGACGCGGCGGACCTTGTCCGGCAGCAGGCCGCCCGACCAATCACGATCGTCGCGGTCGTCGACCAGGGTCACCTGCCAGCCAAGAACGGCAGCGATCCGCGCCAGCGCCACGGCACCGGCGTTGATGCCGACGATAAACAGCGCGTACGGCGGAATCAGCGCTTCGAGCAGCACTTCCCAGTCGCTGCCGCCGTGCGTGAAGCGCTCTACGCTCGGCGCCGCCGGGGTGCGCTCCAGCGCCAGATCGGCGAGCACGCCGCCGATCTGGCCGGCACCGAATTCGTTGACGACGATACGACCCTCGTCGATGACCATGCGCCGAGGCTTCGGGGCCATCACCGCGCCGTCGCGCCGGTAGACAGTGGCCAGCACGCCGCTGCGCCGGGCGGCGAGGCAATCGGCAGTCGCTTCGATGAAATCGAGGTCGCGAGGCTTGACCAGCGGCTCGATCAGCACCTCCAACTCGCCGCCGCAGCCCAGTTCCAGCAGGGCGTCGAGGCCGGATTCGCGGTCGTAGCGGACGATCCGGGCCGCGCCCTCGGCAATCACCTCGCGGGCGCGGCCGATGATGTCGGCCTCCGGGCAACCGCCGGACAGGCCACGCACCACGGTGCCGTCGCCGCAGACCAGCATCCGCGCGCCGGCGCGGCGGAAGGTCGAGCCGCTGGTCTGGGTCAGGGTCGCCAATGCGCCGCCACCGACGGCGAAGCCGCCATCGGCGAGACTGCGCAGACCGGCGAGCAGGCTGCCGAATTCCTGGGGGGTGTTCATCGCTGCATTCGAAACCAAAAGGGCCGCGACCCCGCTGGGGGCGCGGCCCGTGGAAGCCGCTCGATCAGGCGCTCAGCTGGCTGCCGAACGGCAGTTTGCGGACGCGTTTGCCGACTGCAGCGAATACCGCGTTGGCCACGGCTGGCCCGACCGGTGGCGTACCGGGTTCGCCAACGCCGGTCGGCTTTTCGGCGGAAGCGACGATATGGACCTCGATCGCGGGCATGTCGGCGATGCGCAGCATCGGGTACTCGCCGAAATTGCCTTGCACGGTCTTGCCCTGGTCGAGTGTGATCTCGGAGTTCAGGATCGCGGCGAGGCCGAAGCCGATGCCGCCTTCCATTTGCGCCTTGATCACGTCCGGGTTGATCGCCAGGCCGCAGTCGACGGCGCAGATCACGCGGTCGACCTTGAGCTTGCCGTCGGCGTCGATGGTCACTTCGGCGACTTCGGCGACGTAAGTGTTGAACGACTCGTGCACGGCGATGCCGCGGCCGCGCTTCTTGCCAACGACCTCGGCCAGTGGCTGACCCCAGCCCGATTTCTCGGCCGCCAGCTTGAGCACCGCGAGATGGCGTGGCTGCTTCTCCAGCAGGTCGAGGCGGAATTCGACCGGGTCACGGCCGGCGGCATGGGCCAGTTCGTCGATCATCGTTTCGACAGCGTAGGCAGCGTGCGTATGGCCGACTGAACGCCACCAGAGGACCGGCAGCGGATAGTCGACGCTGTGCAGTTCGACCTGCAGGTTGGCGATGTCGTAGCGGGTATCGGCACTGCCTTCGACCGAGGTGTGATCGATGCCGTCCTTGACCATGTACTGCTCGAGCGCCGTGCCCTTGGCAATCGACTGGCCGACGATGCGCTGCTGCCAGCCGGCGATCTTGCCGTCCTTGTCGACACCAGCCTTGATCGCATGGACATATGCCGGGCGGTAGTAGCCGCCGCGCATGTCGTCCTCACGGGTCCAGACCATCTTCAGTGGCACCTTCACGCCCTTGGCGACGGCGGCCTTGGCCAGCGCCGCGGCTTCGACGACGAAGTCGGACTTCGAACTGGCGCGACGGCCGAAGCTGCCGCCAGCATAGAGCTGGGTGATGCTGACCTGCTCCGGCTTCAGGCCGAGCACGCCGGCCACCGCGGCCTGGTCGAAGGTCTGGAACTGCTCGCCGTTCCAGATCCGCGCGGCATCGCCGGTGAAATGGACCACGCAGTTCAAGGGTTCCATCGCCGCGTGAGCAAGATAGGGGAACTCGTAGCTGGCCTCGACCAGCTTTGCTGGTTTCTTCAGCGCCGCTGCGGCATTGCCGCGGCTGCCGGCGACCGCCCCTGGCTTGGCTGCCAGCGCGTGGAACTCCTTGAAGATCTCGGCCGAGCTTTTCTTGAACGAGGCGCTGTCGTCCCATTCGACGACCAGCGCATCGCGACCCTGCTTGGCGACCCAGGTGTTCTTCGCCAGCACGGCGACGGCGGCGCGGGTGACGCCGGGCACGGCATCGACCTGGATCACTTCGACCACGCCCTTGACCGCGCGGGCCTTGCTGTCGTCGATGCTCTTGATCGTCGCTCCCCAGGTCGGCGCGTGCGCGAGCACGGCGACCAGCATGCCGTCGAGCTTCAGGTCCTGGGTGAACAGCGCCGTGCCGTTGACCTTGGCCGGCGAGTCCTTGCGCGGCGTGTTCAGGCTGCCGATCAGCGTGAAGTCTTTCGGATCCTTCAGGCTGACCTCGGCCGGCACCGGCAGCTTGGCTGCCTTGTCGGCCATCTGGCCGAAGCTGGCTTCCTTTCTCGACGCTGCGTGGCGGATCGTGCCCTTGGCGACGGTGATCTCGGCAGCCGGCACCTTCCATTCGGCGGCAGCGGCGTCGACCAGCATCGCGCGGGCGGTGGCGCCGGCCTTGCGCATCTGCTCGTGCGAATCGGCCATCGCCGTCGAGCCACCGGTGCCCTGGCCGCCGAGCAGCGAGTTCGCGTACTTGGTGACGTCGGCCGGCGCCGCCTCGACGCTGACCTGCGCCCAGTCGGCATCCAGTTCCTCGGCGGCGAGGGTGGCGAGGCCGGTGAACGAGCCCTGGCCCATCTCCAGGTGCTTGGCGATGACCACGACCTTGTTATCGGCGCCGATGCGGATGAAGGCATTCGGTTCGAACGGCGGCAGATTGCTGGCGACGGTCGCAGCAGTGCCGGCGTCTTTCGGCGAGCAGGCGGCCTGGCCGAGGCAGACGCCGATGGCGAGGCCGCCGGTGCCCTGCAGGAAAGTCCGGCGGCTGACATTGATCAGTGGTGTGCCGGCGGTTTCCGTCGAGGCGGTCAGTCGGCCGGAAATGCGATGAAGGATGCCCATGTCAGTTCTCCGGAGCGGTTCAGGCCAGCGACGCGGCAGCGTCGTGGATCGCCGCACGGATGCGGACATAGGTGGCACAGCGGCAGACGTTGCCGTTCATCGCGCTGTCGATGTCGGCATCGGTCGGCGCCTTGTTCTTGCTCAGCAAGGCCACGGCCGACATGATCTGGCCGGACTGGCAGTAGCCGCACTGGACGACGTCGAGCTTGCGCCAGGAGGCCTGCACCGCCGCGCCGACCTTGTTGGCGGCCGCACCTTCGATGGTGGTGATGGTCTTGCCGGCAGCGATCGATACCGGTGTCACGCAGGAGCGGATCGGCTGGCCGTCAAGGTGAACGGTGCAGGCGCCACACTGGGCGACACCGCAGCCGAACTTGGTGCCCGTCATGCCGGCTTCGTCGCGGATGAACCACAGCAGCGGCATCGCGGCATCGCCGTCGTAGGTGTGCTTGACGCCGTTGATCGTCAGTTCGGTCATGGCCAGGGCTCCGGGAAAAGCTGGGGAATATGGTCATGATAAAGAACTGTGGCCGGATAGTGTTAACGATCGGTAACACCGGTTCGTGGCCGATCTGCTTCCGGCTGCCGTCGGAGTTTCGGGTGGCACTGCTGGCAGCAGCTCTGGCGTCGGTCTTCGATCCGATCTTTCATTTTGGGGGGGCGGGCATTATCATTCCGCGCTTTCGCGTCCCCTGCGTCAGTATTTCCAAAGAGTTCAAAAGATCATGATGAAGATTCGTCTGGCCCGCGCCGGTGCCAAGAAGCGTCCGTTCTACCACGTCGTTGCTACCGACAGCCGTTCGTCGCGCGATGGCAAGTTCGTCGAGCGCCTGGGCTTCTATAACCCGAATGCCCGTGGCGGCGAGCAGAAGCTGGTCGTCGATGCTGCCCGTATCGCCTACTGGCAGCAGAACGGCGCGCAGGTTTCAGAGCGCGTGGCGTTCCTGGTCAAGGGCGTGCCGGCCGCTGCCTGAAGTGACCCAAGAGGGTCGCGACAGCAAACGCCGGGTGACGCTGGGTCGCGTCGCCGGCGTCTTCGGTGTCAAGGGCTGGGTGAAGATCGTTTCCAATACCCGCCCGGCTGCCAATCTCCTGAAATACCCGCAGTGGTGGCTGGGCGGCGACGAGGGTTACCTCGCAACGCTGATCGATGCCAAGGCGCAGGTCAACGGCATCATCGCCCAGGTTTCCGGGCGCGATGGCCAGCCGATCACCGATCGCGATATCGCGGCCCGGCTGGTCGGCAAGGACATAGCCGTGGATCGCGCCGAACTGCCGCCGGCCCCTCCCGGCAGCTACTACTGGGCGGACCTGATCGGCATGAGCGTCGTCTCCAACAACGACGAGGCGCTCGGCACGGTCACCGGGATGATGGAAAACGGCGTGCAGGACGTGCTGGTGCTGAGCGACGGCGAGGTCGAAAGACTGATCCCGTTCGTGCAGGGGCCGATCATCCTGTCGGTGGACACCGAGGCTCGGCGCATCGTCGCCGACTGGGCGCCGGACTACTGAGTTGAAGCTTGAAGTGGTGACTCTGTTCCCTGAGTTCGTGGAGCAGGTGGTCAAGGTCGGTATTCCGCGGAAAGCGGTGGATTGCGGAGCGCTGGAATTCCGGGCTCGCGATCTCCGCAACTACAGCGACTGTGCCGACCGCCGTGTCGATGATCGCCCCTATGGTGGCGGGCCCGGCATGGTGATGGAACCGGGGCCTCTGGCCGATGCGATCGCTGCCGCGAAAACGGCGATCGGCGTCGAGGGCAAGGTCATCGCGATGAGCCCGCAGGGCTTGCCGATGACCCAGGCGCTGGTGCGGCAACTGGCGGCAGAACCGGCCCTGGTGCTGGTCTGCGGACGCTACGAAGGGCTGGATGAGCGGGTCACGCCGCTGATCGACTTCGAAGTGTCGCTGGGCGATTTCGTGCTGTCGGGCGGGGAACTCGCCGCGATGGTGCTGGTGGACGCGGTGGCGCGGTTGCTGCCGGGCGTGCTGGGGCATGAAGGATCGGCGCAGGCCGATTCGTTCAGCGACGGCCTGCTCGATCATCCGCATTACACGCGGCCGCCGTTGTGGCGCGATGCAGCGGTGCCGGACGTGCTGTTGTCCGGCGACCATGCGAAAATCGCGCGCTGGCGTTTGAAGCAGGCGCTCGGGGCCACTTTCCTGAAGCGTCCTGACCTGCTGGAAAAGCTGCAAATCAGTCGTACCCATGCCGAGCTGCTGCGGGAATTCCTCGCAGAAGCATCAGGCGAGAAAAACTAGACGCAACGAAACGAGGTTTTGAAAACATGAGCAAGATCATTCAGCAGCTGGATGCAGAAACGATGGCCGGCAAGGTCATCCCGGACTTCCGCCCGGGAGACACCGTCGAAGTGAAGGTGAAGGTCAAGGAAGGCGACCGCGAGCGTCTCCAGGCCTATGAAGGCGTGGTCATCGCCAAGCGTTCGCGCGGCGTCAACTCCGCATTCACCGTGCGCAAGCTGAGCCACGGCGAAGGCGTCGAGCGCGTCTTCCAGACCTACAGCCCGCAGGTCGCCGAAATCACCATCAAGCGTCGCGGCAGCGTCGCCCGCGCCAAGCTGTACTACCTGCGCGGCCGTCAGGGCAAGGCGGCTCGCATCAAGGAAAAGCTGGGCTAAGACCCGTCGCGCGCCGGTTCGGCGCGCCGCAGTCGATAGAAGCCGGCATCGGCAACGATGCCGGCTTTTTTGTGGCCGTCGTTCCTGCAGTGACCGGGCTCTTGAAAGCGCCGCCGGATGAACCCAACAAACTGGAGCAGGTTCATTTCACCGAGAGCGCTCCATGACCACCGATACCGCCGCCCCGACGCAACACGAATTCCAGACCGAAACCCGTCAGCTGCTCAAGCTGATGATCCATTCGCTGTACTCGAACAAGGAAATCTTCCTGCGCGAGCTGGTTTCCAATGCCTCGGACGCCGCGGACAAGCTGCGTTTCCTGGCGATCCAGGATCCCGCGCTGTTCGACGGCGATACCGAACTGGCCGTCGACCTGATCGTCGACAGCGCCGCCGGCACGCTGACCGTGCGCGACAACGGCGTCGGCATGAGTCGCGAGGACCTGGTCGACAACCTCGGCACCATCGCCCGCTCCGGCACCAAGGCGTTCATGGAGCAGCTGTCGGCCGACGGCAAGAAGGACGCCCAGCTGATCGGCCAGTTCGGCGTCGGCTTCTATTCGGCCTTCATCGTCGCCGACAAGGTCACCGTGGTGTCGCGCCGGGCCGGCGAATCGGAAGCCCATGTCTGGGAATCGATCGGCGAGGGCAGTTATTCGCTGGAAGCCGCGAACAAGGAAACGCGCGGCACCGACATCATCCTGCACCTGCGGGAGGACGAGAAGGAATTCCTCGAAGCCGGCCGCATCGGTCATCTGGTCCGCAAGTATTCCGACCACATCGGCCTGCCGGTACGGCTGAAGGTCGATGGCGGCGAGGTCGAGGTCCTGAACAAGGCGGCGGCGCTGTGGACGCGCCCGAAGTCCGAACTTACCGACGAGGATTACCAGAAGTTCTACAGCGCGCTGGCCTCTGATCCGGGCCAGCCGCTGAGCTGGGCGCACCAGAGAGTCGAAGGCAATCTCAGCTACATCTCGCTGCTCTACATCCCCGGTTCGGCGCCGTTCGATCTCTGGGATCGCGACAAGTCCCGCGGCCTGCAGCTGTACGTGAAGCGCGTGTTCATCATGGATCACGGTGCCGAGCTGCTGCCGGCCTACCTGCGCTTCGTCCGCGGCCTGGTCGATTCCGACGACCTGCCGCTGAACGTCTCGCGCGAGCTGTTGCAGGGCAATCGCAACGTCGAAAAGCTCAAGAGCGCGCTGACCAAGCGGGTGCTCGATCTGCTCGACGACATGGCCAAGAACAAGCCCGAGGACTACGCGAAGTTCTGGGACGTCTTCGGCGCCGTGCTCAAGGAAGGCCTGGTCGAAGACAACATCAATCGGGAGCGCATCGCCAAGCTGTGCCGCTTTGATTCCACCGCCGCGACCGACGGCGCCAAGGTGTCGCTGGCTGACTATGTCGCCCGGATGCCGGAAGGCCAGACCAAGATCTATTACGTGACCGCCGATACGCCGGCCGCGGCGCGCGCCGTGCCGCACGTCGAAGGCTTCCGCAGACGAGGCTGGGAGGTACTGCTGCTCACCGACCGGATCGACGAATGGGTGGTCATGCACCTCAACGAGTTCGATGGCAAGAAGCTGGAATCCTGCGCCGTCGGCGGTGCCGATCTGGCCTCCGACATCACCACGCCGGAGAAGGAAAAGACCGAGAGCGAATTCGCGCCGCTGCTGGAGCGCCTGGGCAAGTCGCTTGGCAGCAAGATCGAAAGCGCGAAACTGTCATCGCGGCTGGTCGAGTCGCCTGCCTGCCTGGTGGCGCCGGACTTTGGTTTCAGCCGACGCCTGGAAAAGATCCTCAAGCAGGCCGGGCAGGCTGCGCCGGCGATGCCGCCAGTGCTGGAGATCAACGCCGAGCACCCGCTGGTCGCGCGTCTGAAGGGCGCAGCAGATGCCGAGTTCGATGATCTGGCGGCGATTCTCTACGACCAGAGCGTGCTCGCCGAAGGTGGCCAGCTCGAAGACCCGGCGGCTTTCGTGCGCCGGCTCAACGCGCTGATCCTGTCGAACCCGCAGCCTGCCGCCGAGGTCAGCCGGATCATCGTCGACTGAAGCCTGCTCCAGCATCCTGGGCGCCTGCTACCCGACGGCACGACGTGAAAGCGTCGTGCCGTTTTCTTTTCCGCTGCCAGGCGCGTCGGTCCATTGCAGGATGCCGTGCATCGGTAAATGGAATTCCTGATGCCAGTAAACCGGGAGAATCGTCCACGGCTGAACGAGGCCCGACCAGGGATCCGGCCGGCGCCGGATCACCAGGCAATTCAGGAACGGAACTTGAAGGGTGCGTCCGGAACCGACCAATAGAGGCCTAGACGTGGAGGCAGCCCAGCGGCGGTGCGATGCTCGGTCGTCGACACGGGCTGGCCGCCGGCTGCCCGCCGCCATTCGCGGTGCCTCAGGGTTGACGGCGCTGATCGCAGCCAGCGCGGCGGCGATGATGGCCCTGCTGTTCCATTCCGACCTGTTCGCGCCGTACTCCAGTCTGCGACGGACGATCGACAGTCTGACGCTGCCGCTTCCGGACAGAACGCCGGGCGGTGCGATTCGCAGCTACGGCGCCTGCGGCGACATCTGTACGGTCGCCGGCGCCTGCCGACACGTCGTGCTCCTGGGCGGTCTGCACGGCGGCCAGAGAGTGTCCCAGGACGAGCTGACTGCTGCTGAATCCTGCCATTGAGCCGGACGGTCGCTCAGGGCAGCAGGCGGATGGTTTCCAGGTAACGCCTTTCCCATATCGGCGACGTCACCTCGACCAGACCGACCTGCCGGCCGGAAGCCGGCGCGTGGATCATCCGGCCATCGCCGAGGTAAAGACCGACGTGCAGGCCGCCGCTGCCCTCGAAACGATAGAACAGCAGATCGCCTGGCTGGGCTTCATCGAGGTCCAGCGACCGGCCCGCCTCGCGCTGCGAGCGGGTGTCGCGCGGCACCACGATGCCCGCTTCGCTGTAGGCGTACTGGACGAGGCCGCTGCAATCGAAGCCATCGGGGTCACGGCCGCCGTAGCGGTATGGTCGGCCGAGCTGACCGAGCGCAGTCTCGACGATGCGCTGGCGCAGTTCCAGGTGATCCGGCGCCGGCGCGCTGGCGCAGCCGCCAAGCAGGGTGGCCAGCAGCATCAGCAGGATCGGAAGCGCGAAGCGTGGCGGCGGCATGGCGGGCACTGTGCCAGCCGCGCGGCCAATAAAAAACCCTCGCGCCGACATCGGTCGTGCGAGGGTCTCGGCTGCGCTGGTGAGCAGTCTCAGCCGCCGTGCAGCTTGTCCAGATAGCGCTCGGCGTCGAGCGCCGCCTGGCAGCCGGTGCCGGCCGAGGTGATCGCCTGGCGATAGACATGGTCCGTCACGTCGCCTGCCGCGAACACGCCTTCGATGCTGGTCGCGGTGGCATTGCCTTCGCTGCCGCTCTTCACTTTCAGATAGCCGCCCGCCATTTCCAGCTGGCCTTCGAAGATGCTGGTGTTCGGGGAATGGCCGATGGCGATGAACACGCCAGCCAGCTTCACGTCGCGGGTGGCACCGTCCCGCACGCTCTTGACCCGCATGCCGGTCACACCGCTGGCATCGCCCAGCACTTCATCGAGCTCCGAGTTCCAGATGATCTCGACCTTGCCCTCGGCCTGCCGCTTGAACAGCTTGTCGTGCAGGATCTTCTCGCCCTTGAACTTGTCGCGACGGTGCACGACGGTGACCTTGCTGGCGATGTTCGACAGGTACAGCGCTTCCTCGACCGCGGTGTTGCCGCCGCCGATCACCGCGACTTCCTGACCCTTGTAGAAGAAGCCGTCGCAGGTGGCGCAGGCCGACACGCCCTTGCCGCGAAAGGATTCCTCGGACGGGATGCCGAGGTATTTGGCGCTGGCGCCGGTGCAGATGATCAGCGCGTCGCAGGTATAGCTGCCGCTGCCGCCGTGGAGCGTGAACGGACGCTGCTTGAGGTCGACCGAGTCGATGTGGTCGTAGATGAACTGGGTGTCGAAGCGCTCGGCGTGGCGGCGCATGCGGTCCATCAGGTCCGGACCCTGCAGGTGCTCGACATCGCCCGGCCAGTTGTCGACTTCGGTGGTGGTCATCAGCTGGCCACCCTGCTCGATGCCGGTGATCAGCACCGGCTTCAGGTTGGCGCGGGCGGCATAGACGGCGGCCGTGTAGCCGGCGGGGCCGGAGCCGAGAATGATCAGCGGGTGATGGTTGCTCATGATTTTTCAGTGACGATGTGGAATGAGGGCTGCAGGCGCGAAGCATAAGGCGCCGCCGTGGATCGCACGGTGAACGGCCAGTCTTCGGTAGCGATCTGCCGATGATGGGGACGGAATCGCGACATCAAAGAGCCGGCTGCCTGGGCTCGGCCGGGCACGCTGCCACGAGGCGCGTGCGATACTTTTTGCGACCCCATTGCCCCGGATTTTCCCCTCATGAATGAGCCGCGCCCCCTGATCGTGCGTCTGTTCAGCTGGATCTGGACGCTGATCGTGTTCTGCTTCCGCGCCCTGGTCATGCTGTCGCTGCTGATCTTCGTCATCGGCATCTGGGTCGGCAGCCGCGACCAGACGCCGGTGATCGAGGACAACGTCGCGCTGACGGTGATCCCGTTCGGTGATCTCAGCGATCAGGTGCCGAACGACCGCGGCCGTGTCCTTCTGCGGCATTTCAGCGACAGCAAGCCGAACCAGACCTCACTGCGCGATCTGGTCGACGCCATCGATGCCGCGGCCACCGATACCCGCATTCCGTCGATCGTCGTCAAGCTCGACGAAATGAGCGGCGCCGGCCTGCCGCAACTGGAAGAAATCGCTGTTGCCCTGCGCAAGTTCCGAGCCGCCGGCAAGCCGGTCTATGCCTACGGCGATTCCTACGACCAGAAGCAGTATTACCTGGCTGCGCAGGCCGATGAGATCTCGCTCGATCCGTTCGGCTCGGTGTTGCTCGAAGGCTTCTCGGTCTATACCAACTACTTCAAGGATGCGCTCGACAAGCTCGGCGTGCAGGTCAACATCTTCCGGGTCGGCGAGTTCAAGTCGGCGGTCGAGCCCTACGAGCGCAACGATATGTCGCCGGAGGCGCGTACCGCCAACCAGGCCTGGCTCGGCGATCTCTGGAGCCTGTACGGCAGCTCGCTCGGCGAAGCCCGGAAGCTGACACCGGATGCCGCCGATCGCTACATCGCCGGCCTGTCCGCCGGTCTCGAAAAGCACAAGGGCGACATCGCCGCCTATGCGCTGGAAGCCGGCCTGGTGACCCAGGTCGAGACCCAGGCCGCTTTCCGCAAGCGGATGATCGAGCGGGTCGGCGAGGACAAGGAGCATGGCTCGTTCCGGCAGATCGACGCCGGCAGCTATCTCGCCGCGGTGCACGCCGAGACCGAGACCAAGCACGCCGCGCAGATGGCGGTGGTGATCGTCCAGGGCGAGATCGTCGATGGCGAGGGCGAGGAGAACAACGCCGGTGGTGACGCCATCGCCGAGCTGCTCGACCGCGCCCGCCGCGACGACAAGGTCAAAGCGGTGCTGCTGCGGGTCAACTCGCCGGGTGGCAGCGTCTTCGCCTCGGAGAAGATCCGCCGCGGCGTGCTGGCGCTGCAGGCCGAAGGCAAACCGGTGGTCGCTTCGATGTCGACTCTGGCAGCGAGTGGTGGTTACTGGATCTCGATGGACGCCGACCAGATCTGGGCCGAGCCGACGACGATCACCGGCTCGATCGGCATCTTCGGCATGATCCCGACCATCAACGAGCCGCTGAACAAGCTTGGCATTCACACCGATGGCGTCGGCACCACGCCGCTGGCCGGTGCCTTCCGCATCGACCGGCCGCTGGCCGACGGCGTCAAGACCTTGTTCCAGCTGCAGATCGAGAAGGGCTATCGCAACTTCATCGAAGGTGTCGCCAACGGTCGCGAGATTCCCGTCGCCCAGGTCGATGCCATCGCCCGCGGCCGGGTCTGGAGCGGCAAGGCGGCCAAGGAGCTGGGGCTGGTCGATTCGCTGGGCAGCTTCCAGGACGCCGAAGCGGCGCTGGCTCAGCTCGCCAAGCTCGAAGCCGGGCACTACCAGCTGAACGAGATGCAGCCGGACCGCGACCTGTTCAAGCAGTTGCTCGGCGATCTGTTCGGCGAGAGCCGGAGCCTGTCGGGCCAACTGCTCGACCAGCTGCCCGGAGGCTCCCTGGCGGCGGCGCCAGTGCGGGCACTCGGCGATGCACTGCGTCGCTTCGAGGACCCGCAGCGCGTCTATGCCTACTGCTTCTGCACGCCGCAGCTCGGCGGACGCTGAGCCTGCGAAGTTTTCAGCTCAGGGCAGTACTTCGGTGCCGCCGGTGGCCGGCGGCGTCGAGGTGCTGGCCGCGCTCAAACGGGCCGCGGCCACCTCGTGACGCAGTTCCGCCAGTTCCACCAGGATCTGGCGGATGCCGGTCTCGTTCTTCAGGTTGACCCGGTAGTCGGCTTCCGCGTGGAGGCGTTCCTTCAGCACCTGGCGGTTCTGGCTCATCATCAGCAGCGGCCCCTGCACCGCGACCAGGAAAGCCAGGAAGAAGTTGAAGAACTGGTAGGGGTAGGGGTCGAACTGCAGGCCGGGGATGGCGTTGATCGCCGTCCAGATCGCGGTAGCCGCGATCAGCAGGATCAGGAACGACCAGCTGCCGTTCCATTGCGCGACGCGGTCGGCCAGTTTCTGCGACCAGGTCTGCTGCTCGTCGGATTCCCGGTTGATGTCGCGCGAGGCCGGCGCGCCCAGCAGTTCGGCAGCGGCGCGCAGCCGTCGCGACATCACCGCGAGCATCGCCACACCGATGCGCGGCGAGTTGTCGAGCTGGTCGATGAAGCTTTCCCGGGTCAGTTCGATCAACTCGGCGCCGTCCGGCGCGTCGACGCTGGCCATCCGCGGCTCGTTGTCGATCAGCGCCATTTCGCCGAAGAACTCGCCTTCGCCAAGCTCCTGCAGCACCACCGGGCTCGAACCGGGCAGGCTGGCCGGTAGCAGCACGCGCACCTTGCCGCTGACCACGATGAACATCGAGCCGCCAGCCTCGCCCCGGGAGAACAGCACGGTGCCCGAAGCAAGCTTGCGGCTCAGCAGTCGCCGCTCGAGCGCGGCCAGATCGTTGTCGGAAAAGCCCTGGAACAGCGGTACACGCTTCAGCAGCTGCAGGTGGGCAGTCAATGGAACATCCCCTGGTCTGACTTTGCCGGCGGCTCGCACGGCCGCCTACCGGAACATTGTGCGCTGATCGCCGAATGCGCTGCAGCCCTCGTCAGGTGCTCGCCGAGGGCAGCGGCAGACCTCAGGTGAAGCGCATCGACAGGTCGACGGCGCGGACGTGCTTGGTGATCGCGCCGATCGAGATGCGGTCGACGCCGGTTTCGGCCAGTGCCCGGATGTTGGCCAAGGTCGCGCCGCCGGAGTACTCGATCAGCGTGTGGCCGCCGGCGGCGCGGTGGGCGCGGGTCAGGCGTACGGCCTCGCGAATCTCGGCGTCGCTGAATTCGTCGACCAATAGCAGGTCGACATCCTCGGCCAGCGCGATGCGCGCCTCGTCCAGGGTTTCGGCTTCGGTCATCAACGGCACGCCGGCGCCGAGCGCTCGTGCCGCAGCGATCGCCTGGGCGATGCCGCCAGCCGCCGCGATGTGGTTTTCCTTGATCAGGATGCCGTCGTACAAGCCGATGCGGTGGTTGACACCGCCGCCGCAGAGCACCGCATATTTCTGGGCGTTGCGCAGCCCAGGCAGGGTCTTGCGGGTATCGACGATCGCCGTCCCGGTGCCAGCGACGGCATCGACGTACTGGCGTGCCGCGGTCGCGGTGCCAGACAGCGACTGCAGGAAGTTCAGCGCCGTGCGCTCGCCGGTCAGCAGGCTGCGTGCCGAGCCATGCAGGCGATACAGCATCTGGTCCGGAACAACGAGATCACCGTCGGCGACCAGCCACTCGACCTTGACCGCAGGGTCGATCTTCGCAAACACCGCATCGACCCAGGGCCGGCCGCAGATCACTGCAGCTTCGCGCGAGATCACCCGCGCCCGGGCGACTTGCCCGACGGGTACCAGCCGGGCGGTGTGATCGGCAATGCCGAGGTCTTCGGCAACGGCCTGGGCGACGACGGCGTCGAGATCGGTGACGTAGGCAGGCAGCGTGGCGGCGGACATCGACAGGCTCACTTCGTCAGCAGGAATTCCAGCAGCGCCATCTGCGCCCACATGCGGTTCTCGGCCTCGTCCCAGACCACGGACTGCGGGCCGTCGATGACTTCCGCCGATACTTCCTCGCCGCGATGCGCCGGCAGGCAGTGCATGAAGATCGCGTCGCGCTTGCCGCGCGCCATCAGCTCGGCGTCGATCTGGTAATCGGCGAACGCGGCGACCCGGCGTTGGTACTCGGCCTCCTGGCCCATGCTGGTCCAGGTATCGGTGACCAGCAGGTCGGCGCCGTTGGCGGCGAAGCTGGCGCCGCGCAGCAGTTCGACCTGCGGGCTGGCCGCGGTGACGATGTCGGCCGCCGGCTCGAAGCCCTTCGGGCTGGCAATGCGCAGCTTGAAATCGAACAGCTTGGCGGCCTCGATCCAGGAATGACAGACATTGTTGCCATCGCCGATCCAGGCCGCGACCTTGCCCTTAGGATCGCCGCGATGCTCGAACCAGGTCTGCAGGTCGGCGAGCAGTTGGCAGGGATGGTGCAGGTCGGACAGGCCGTTGATCACCGGCACCCGGGAGGCTGAGGCCAGCGCTTCCTGGTCGGCCTGGGAGTCGTTGCGGATCATGATCGCGTCGCACATCCGCGACAGCACCTTCGCCGTGTCTTCGATCGGTTCGTCGCGGCCGAGCTGGGTGGCGTTGGAGTGCAGGAACAGCGCGTGGCCGCCGAACTTGGCCAGGCCGGCTTCGAAGCTGACGCGGGTGCGCGTCGAGTTCTTGGTGAAGATCATCGCCAGCGTCTTGCCGGCAAGCACGCCGTCTCGCGTCGGGCCGGACTTCTTCATCTCGATCGCGCGCAGCACGATGGCGCGCAATTCCTCGGGGCTGAAGTCGCTGAGCTTGAGCAGGTGACGGGTCATCTTGAAGTCCGGTGGTGCGCGGCCCGGGTCACGGCGGGCAGCGGGTCATGCGCAGGTCTGATGGAGGGCGGGGGCGGTCAAAAACAAAAAGGGTCGCAAGCAGCGACCCTTTCAACCATAAATGAACCGGGCTGCACCCGTCCATGCGGACGGGGCAGCCAATCTTGCCGCGATCAGTTCAGGTTCTTCTCGACGAATTCCCAGTTCACCAGCGCCCAGAAGTGTTCCAGGTAGTTCGGGCGCGAGTTGCGGTAGTCGATGTAGTAGGCGTGTTCCCAGACGTCGCAGGTCAGCAGCGGCGTATCGCCGGCGGTCATCGGGTTGCCGGCGCCGGTGGTCGAGACGATGGCCAGGGTGCCGTCGGACTTCTTGACCAGCCAGGCCCAGCCCGAGCCGAAGGTGCCGATGGCGGCCTCGGTGAACTGCTTCTTGAAGTCCTCAATGCCGCCGAAGGTCTTCACCAGCGCGTCGGTCAGCTTCTTGCCAGGGGCGGCCTGGGCCGGTGTCAGGCAGTTCCAGAAGAAGGTGTGGTTCCAGATCTGGGCGACATTGTTGAACAGCTTGCCGGACGATTTCTTGATCACGTCTTCGATCGACGCGTTCTCGAATTCGGTGCCGACGATCAGCTTGTTGGCCATGTCGACATAGGCCTTGTGATGCTTGCCGTAGTGATACTCGAAGGTTTCACGCGACATGTGCGGTTCGAGTGCTTCGCGGGCGTACGGCAGTTCCGGCAGGGCAAAGGTCATGGAAATTCTCGTGAGGCGGGTTGACGGTTCCGAGGGGTTCAGGCGTCCGACGGGGTGCAGGTGAACAAACGTCGACTGCAATCCTTGTCGATGGCGCGATTTTAGCATTGCCGATGTGCCCGGCGGAGCTGCGCAAATGTAGCCTATCCTTCCGGGGTGTTAAAATCGGTCATCAGACGCAGTACCCATCACGGGAACAGGACCATGGACGCACTCGAAAGAATCAAGCAGCAGGTTACCCAGAACCCGATCATCGTCTACATGAAGGGCACGCCCGATTTCCCGCAATGCGGCTTCTCGTCGCGCGTGGTCAAGGCGCTGAATGCCTGCGGCGCCGAATACGCCTACGTCAACATCTATGAAGATGAAGAGGTGTATCGGGCGCTGCCGAAGTTCGCGAACTGGCCGACCTTTCCGCAGCTGTACGTGAAGGGTGAGCTGGTCGGCGGCTGTGACATCACGCTCGACCTGTTCCAGTCTGGCGAACTGCAGAAGATGCTCAAGGAAGCGACCGTCACGGCCTGAACGGTCTTCGCGGCTGCTGGAGAAAAACGCCCGCCCCGCGCGGGCGTTTTTCGTTGCGGCGGACTGTCAGCAGGCTGCCGGGCCGCACTAGACCAGCATGCCGGCCGCGACCTTGTCGCGCAGTGGCCGCCCGGCCAGCCGCTCGACCAGTGCCAGCGCGAACGGAATCGCCGTCGCCGGCCCCTGGCTGGTGATCACGTGACCATCGACGACCACTGCTTCGTCGACGTAGTTCGGCAGCCGCTGCTTGAAGGCCGGATAGCAGGTCGCCCGGCGGTGGTCAAGCAGGTGATGGCTGGCCAGGGTCAGCGCCGGTGCCGCGCAGATTGCCGCCAGGGGGCGCCCAGCCTCGTCCTGGGCATAGATCATTTCCAGCAGCGGCACATGGCGGCCGAGCGCGTCGGCTCCTTTTTCGCCGCCGGGCAGCACGATCATTTCCCAGCGGTGGTCGCGGGCGTCGATCAGCAGGCGGTCGGCCGCCAGTCGGATGCCTCGAGTGCCGCTGATCATCAGGTCCGGCTCGATCGAGGCGATGGTCACTTCGAGTTCGGCGCGGCGCAGTATGTTGACGACGGCCACGGTTTCCAGGCTTTCCGAACCGTGAGCGATCGCGACCAGTACTCCGGATGGACGGGCGTTCTTCATGGCATGGCTCCTGGGCTGGTTGGGATCGATTGAGGGGCCTCCTAGGCTAGCGCCGCAAGCCCTGGAACGGCCATGACCCGGTCTAGACTCGCCGCGCAAAAGTGGCGTGCCGCATTTGGATAATTCCAAGAAGACTGCGAGGACACCCCGACATGAGTGCCGAATACCGTCACATCAAGATCCCGGCATTGGTGAAAAGATCACCGTCGTCACCGGCAAGCTGCAGGTCCCGGAACAGCCGATCGTCGGCTACGTCGAAGGCGACGGTAGCGGTCCGGATATCACCAGGGCCTGCCTGCGCATCCGGGATGCGGCGGTCGCGAAGGGCTACGATGGCAAGCGCAAGATTCACTGGTGCGAAACCTTCCTCGGCGAGAAGGCTGCCGGCCTGTACGGCGGCAACTACTGCCCGACGAAACCCTGAAAGTGCTGCAGGACCTGAGCGTGTCGATCAAGGGACCGCTGACCACGCCGGTCGGTGGCGGCTTCCGCAGCCTGAACGTGGCGCTGCGCCAGGATTTCGACCTCTACGCCTGCGTGCGCCCGGCTCGTCACTATGCCGGCGTGCCTAGCCCGCTGAAGTGCCCGGACAAGGTCGACATCGTGCTGTTCCGGGAGAACACCGAAGATGTCTACACCGGCCTCGAATACAAGACCGGCACGCTGGAGAACGCCAGGCTTGCCAAGTTCCTGCGCGAGAAAATGGCCCCAAGTTTTTCGAAGGCGCCGGCATCGGCATCAAGCCGATCAGCGAATTCGGCTCCAAGCGCCTGGTTCGCAAAGCCATCCAGTACGCCATCGACAACGGTCGCGAATCGGTCACCCTGGTGCACAAGGGCAACATCATGAAGTTCACGGAAGGCGCGTTCCGGAACTGGGGCTACGAAGTCGCGCGCGACGAATTCGGTAGTGTCACGATCACCGAAGAACAGCTGTACGGCGAGTTCAAGGGCAAGCAGCCGGAAGGCAAGATCGTCATCAAGGATCGCATCGCCGACATCACGTTCCAGATGATGCTGCTGCGGCCGGGCGAGTTCGACGTCATCGCCACCACCAACCTCAACGGCGACTACCTGTCCGACGCCATCGCTGCTGCAGCCGACGGAGGAGATGACCGAGTCCGGCCGTGTGCCGCAGACGGTCGGCGATCTGATGACCCGGTCCCTGATCACCGTCAACGGCGACGAAACGCTCGAGAACGCGATGCACCTGATGACCGAGAACAGCATCAGCTCGGTGGCCGTCGAGGCCGATACCCGCGGCATCTGGGGCATCCTCACTCGCCGCGACATCGTCGCCAGATTGTCCGCGGCAACAAATCGCCGTCGGCGATCAGGGTCAACGACATCGCCAGCCGTCCGGCGGTGTCGGTGCCGGTGGAAACCTCGATCCGCGAAGAGGCAGCCTTGATCGCCGATGCCAGCTACAGCCGCCTGACCGTGGCCCAGGGCGGCAAGATCATCGGCATCGTCACCGAGACCGACATCTTCAACGTGGTCGAGAAGTTCGGCTGGGCTTCCGAATAATCACTCCGGCAAGCACGGTACAGCTGCAGGAAGAAGGGGGCGGCGCGAGCCGCCTTTTTCGTGGCCGCGACCTGCATCTCAGCCGGTCGCCCGCCGAGGATTGGGCGAAACTAGCGCCTTCGTCGGTGGCCGTGTCAGCCACCAGGCTTTCAAGTCATGGAGGGTACTGTGGTCCAGTCAATCGGTCTGATGATCGTCGGTGATGAACTGCTGTCCGGCAAGCGGCCGGATAAGCACCTGCCCAAGGTCATCGAGTTGCTGAAAGCACGCGGCATGGCGCTGGAATGGGCGCATTTCGCCGGCGACGACGAGTTGAAGATCGCCGACGTGATCCGGGCGGCGCGGCAGCGCGGCGAGGTGCTGCTGTCCTGTGGTGGCATCGGCGGCACGCCCGACGATCGCACCCGTCAGGCCGCCGCGCGCGCCTATGACCTGCCGATCGCCCGCCATCCCGAAGCGTTGGCCATCATCGAGCGGCAGTACGGCGACAAGGCCTGGCCCAATCGCGTGCTGATGGCGGATTTCCCGCTCGGCGCCGGCCTGATCCCGAACCCGGTCAACAATATCGCTGGCTTCCAGGTCGGCGACGCTTACTTCGTGCCCGGCTTCCCGGAAATGGCCTGGCCGATGCTCGAATGGGTGCTCGATGAGCGCCTGCAGCAACTCCACAATGCCGAGCCGCCGGTCGAGTTCAGCTTCCGTGCCTATGGCTCGGGCGGCGAAGGCGACCTGATCGGCCTGATGGAACAGACCTTGGCTGCCTGGCCGGCGATCAAGCTGGCCAGCCTGCCGTTCCGCGGCAGCGCTGAGCGCGAGCGACACATCGAGTTCGGTCTGAAAGGGATGCGCGCCGATGCCGAAGCAGCGACCCTCTGGTTCCGCGAACAGTTGCTGGCGCGCGGGGACATCCGCATCGAGGAGCTGCGGATGCCCTGAACATCCGCGGGTTGACCGGCGCAGCTTCTGCACGGCCGCCGCAGTGATTTGCATGCGGAATGAGGGTTAACCCTGCAACATTCCCTAGAATGCGCCTCCCGCAGAAAATGCCGAGGTGCCCGCCAGATGAATCCGATCGACGCCCAGCGCAAGGCCGCGCTCGAATACCACGAGTTTCCGACGCCCGGAAAGCTGCAGGTCATGCCGACCAAGCAGATGGTCAACCAGAACGATCTGGCGCTGGCCTATTCGCCCGGCGTCGCGGCGGCCTGCGAGGAAATCGTCAAGGATCCGGCCAATGCTTTCCGCTACACGGCGCGCGGCAACCTGGTGGCCGTGATCACCAACGGCACGGCGGTGCTCGGCCTCGGCGCCATCGGTCCGCTGGCCGCCAAGCCGGTGATGGAAGGCAAGGCGGTGCTGTTCAAGAAGTTCGCCGGCATCGATGTCTTCGATCTGGAAGTCGAACAGCGCGATCCGGACAAGCTGATCGAGCTGATCGCCGCCCTCGAACCGACTTTCGGCGGCATCAACCTTGAAGACATCAAGGCGCCGGAGTGCTTCTACATCGAGCGTCGCTTGCGCGAGCGGATGAAGATCCCGGTGTTCCACGATGACCAGCACGGCACCGCGATCTGCGTCGGCGCCGCCGTCATCAATGGCCTGGCGGTGGTCGGCAAGAGCATCGCCGACGTCAAGCTGGTGGTCAGCGGAGCGGGTGCGGCGGCACTGGCCTGCGTCGAACTGCTGGTCGAACTCGGCATCCGTAAGGAGAACCTGTGGCTGACCGACCTCGCCGGTGTCGTCTACCAGGGCCGCGTCGAGCTGATGGACGAGGACAAGGCCCGCTACGCGCAGCCGACCGCGCTGCGCACGCTGGGCGAGGTGATCCCGGATGCCGACATCTTCCTCGGCCTGTCGGCCGGTGGTGTGTTGAAGCCGGACATGGTCCGGGTGATGGCGCCACGGCCGCTGATCCTGGCGCTGGCCAATCCGACGCCGGAAATCCTGCCGCCGGAAGTGCGTGCCGTCCGCGACGACGCGGTGATCGCCACCGGCCGCACCGATTACCCGAACCAGGTCAACAACGTCCTGTGCTTCCCGTTCATCTTCCGCGGCGCGCTCGATGCCGGTGCGACGACGATCACCCGGGAAATGGAAATCGCCGCCGTGCACGCGGTCGCCAACCTCGCGCGGCTGGAGCAGAGCGATGTCGTCGCCAACGCGTACGGCATCGAAAACCTGTCGTTCGGCCCCGAGTACCTGATTCCCAAGCCCTTCGATCCACGCCTGATCGTGCAGATCGCCCCGGCGGTGGCGCGGGCGGCGATGGACTCCGGTGTGGCGACCCGGCCGATCGCCGATTTCGACGCCTATCGCCAGAGCCTGCAGCAGTTCGTCTATCACAGCGGCACCCTGATGAAGCCGGTGTTCGCGGCCGCCCGCCGGGTACCGATGGAGAAGAGCCGGATCATCTACGCCGAAGGCGAGGACGAGCGCGTGCTCCGAGCGGTGCAGATCGTCGTCGATGAAAAGCTGGCCCGCCCGATCCTGGTCGGTCGCCCGAAAGTCATCGAGCAGGGCATCGAGAAATACGGTCTGCGGATCAAGGCCGGCGAACATTTCGACATCGTCAATCCCGAGTTCGACGAGCGCTACCACGCCTACTGGAGCGAATACCAGACGATCATGGCGCGCCGCGGCGTGACGCCGCAGTACGCGCGCATCGAGATGCGCCGCCGCACCTCGCTGATCGCCTCGATGCTGCTCAGGAAAGGCGAGGGCGATGGCATGATCTGCGGCACCTTCACCACCACCTGGCGCCACCTGCAGTACATCGACCGGGTGATCGGCCTGAGGCCGGGGGCGAGTTGCTACGCGCTGATGAATGGCGTGATCCTGCCGTCGCGCCAGGTGTTCATCGTCGATACCCACGTCAACGTCGATCCGACCGCCGCCCAGCTCGCCGAAATCACGGTGGCGGCCGCCGAAGCGATCCGCCGCTTCGGCATCGAGCCGAAAGCCGCGTTGCTGTCGCACTCGAACTTCGGCTCCAGCGACTCGCCCTCCGCCCAGAAGATGCGCGAGACCCTGCGCCTGGTGCGCGAACTGGCACCGGACCTGATCGTCGACGGCGAGATGCACGCCGACTGTGCGCTCGACGAAGCCCATCGTCGCGCCGTGCTGCCGGATTCCACGCTGACCGGCCAGGCCAACCTGCTGGTCTGCCCGAATCTCGATTCCGCCAACATCGCCTACAACCTGCTGAAGACCGCTGCCGGCAACAACGTCGCGATCGGCCCGATGCTGCTCGGCTGTGCGGCGCCGGTGCACATCCTGACGCCGTCGGCGACCGTGCGCCGGATCGTCAACATGACTGCGCTGACGGTGATGGAGGCGGCGAAGGGCGTTGCCTGACTGCCTGCCGCCGGCGCCGATACCTCGGCTGCCGGCGACGTCCTGCTGGCCTGCCAGCTGTGCTGGCTGCAGCCGGTCTTTCTCGGGCAATATCAACAAAAACAATGGCCTGGGAATTTGACGGGTAGGGGCTGTCGTCACTGTCCCGGCTCCGTTACCAGTTCGTTATGAATCCGTTGGAGGTTCAAGGGGATTCAGGCGCTGCTGACAACTAGGTTTCCGCGAAACGAATCACGCCCGTGTCGAGGTCCGGCAGGGCGGGACAGATCAATCGCAGAAGCTCAGTTCGCCCAGGGGGCAGCAGGCCATGAACATCGTCTCGGCGTCGGTGCAGGTCAGGGTTCGGTGCAAGTCCTTGCTGGTGAGCGTTGCCGCGGCCTTGCTGGGGGCGGCCACGGCGGTCAGCGCTCAGCCGCTGCGCAATGCGCCCGCTTATACGCCGCCCCCTCAGTTCGAGCTGCCGAGCGTGGCGCAGGCCGCCAAGCCGAGCACGGCCACCGTACCGCTGCGCGACGCCAAGCTGCGGCCCGCCGTGTTCCGCGCCACGCCATCGAAAGCGACCACTGCGCGCCTGCCGACCCCGGAGGCCTACGCGCTCGGCATCGCCCAGGCCGGTGACGATTCCTCGGTGCTGGCCTATCTCGTCGAAGGCAGGTCGCTGAGTCGCTACACGGTCGACAAGGCGACGCTCGGCAAGCCGGCCGACGACAAGCTGCCGCTGGCGGTCACGGCCAGTGACAGCATCGATCTTGCCGTTCCCGCCAAGGCCTCGGTCCTGGCAGGCGTCACCCTGCCGGCCGGCATCGTGCTGGTGCTCGACGGCGCGCCTGGCGCGCAAGCGATCCGCGCCGTCGATGCGAAAACCGGCATCGAGGCGGCCAAGCTGCCGCTGAAGCTGGCCGATTCGCTGGTCGGCCTGGCCTGGCACCCGGAGCGGCAGTCCTTGTACACGCTGTCGGTCTCCGGCGACGAATTGCTGGAACTGAATCCCGCCGACGCCACCGTGCTCGGCCGCTGGCCGCTCGCTCCCGCCGGCACCGCGGCGTTCAGCGCCGGCCTCGGCGATATCGAGTTCCGCAGCCGCAGCGGCCTGCTCTGGGTCGTCGGTGACGGCGAAGCGCGCATCCGCGAATTCACCGCCCAGGGCGAGTTCGTCCGCGATCTGTCCTACGCCGGCTTTGTCGAGGACCAGAACGGCAAGATCGACACCGCCACCGGCATCGCCGCGATCCGTGGCAGCCGCGAAATCTGGATGTCCGGCTATGACGGCATCTACCGCTTCGATCCCGAAGCGCCGGTGATCGAATCGTTCAAGGCCGAAGTGCTGAACGGCAAGACCACCCTGAAGTGGAAAGCGCAGAACGCCGACAGCTGTGTGGCCGCAGACGGCTGGGCCGGCAACAAGAAGCTGAAGGGCGACGAAGCCGTGCAGGCCGTCGGTGGTGATGCCAAGGACGCCAAGACCACTTTCACGCTGGTCTGCTCGAGGGACGATCAGAAGGACAGCCGCAGCGTCGCGGTGCCGAATGCCATCGAGAACGGCGTTCTCGGCTTCGACGCCAGCAGCATCAACGTGCTCGAATCCGACGGCAACGTCAGCGTCACCGTCAGCCGAACCGGTGACAGCGTCGGTGCGGTCAGTGTGCAGTACGCCACTCAGGACTCCAGCGCACAGGCCGGCCTCGACTACAGCGCCCGCAGCGGCACCTTGAACTGGGCCAATGGCGAGGTCGCGCCGAAGACCATCACCGTGCCGATCCTCGACGACAACCTTGTCGATCCTTCGGAAGCCTTCTACATCGTGCTGTCGAATCCGGGCGGCGGCGCGGCGCTCGGCAATCCCAATGCTTACGTCACGATCCAGGAGAACGGCGGCGCCGGTGCCCTGCAGTTCTCGGCGGGCAGCCAGCAGATCAGCGAAGCGGCGGGCACGGTGACGGTCGCGGTGAGCCGCACCCGCGGCAGCCGTGGCGCGGTCAGCGTCGCCTATGCCACCGAGGACAACAATGCGTTGGCGGGCAGCGATTACGCCGCCCGCAGCGGCACCCTGAACTGGGCGGATGGCGATGTCGCTCCGAAGACTTTCTCGGTGCCGATCACCGACGACAACGTCACCGAAGGCGATGAAAGCTTCTATGTCCGTCTGTCGAACCCGAGCAACGGCGCGCTGCTCGGCTATCCCGAACTCAGCTACATCACGCTGAACGAAAGCACGGCCAGCGCCGGCTATCTGCAGTTCTCGGCCTCCAGCCAGCAGGTCAGCGAAGCGGCGGGCACGGTGA